>Ga0335396_10000121_pt1 | contig 91484 bp, 91 predicted proteins | sample FRY02_FD_205743 | JGI IMG/M metagenome (GOLD analysis project Ga0335396, IMG submission 205743) | Freshwater microbial communities from Lake Fryxell liftoff mats and glacier meltwater in Antarctica - FRY-02 (spades assembly) (version 2) | ecosystem: Environmental > Aquatic > Freshwater > Ice >...
CCGCCACGGCGATCACCGCCGCCACCGCCACCGCGGTTCTGCTGGGGACGACGCTCTTCGGCTTCGTTCACGCGGAGGTTACGACCCTGGAGGTCGAATCCGTCCATTTCTTCGATGGACTTGCGGGCAAGGTCATCATCAGCCAATGTGATGAAGGCAAATCCGCGTGGGCGGTTTGTCTCACGATCAAGAGGGATGAAGAGGTCTTCGATGGTTCCGTAAGCTGCGAATGCTTCACGAATGTCCTCATCTGAGGCACTAAAGGGCAAATTGCCGAGATACAGTTTCATAGTCTTTGAGATAAAAAACGTAGCCAGAACAACAATTCCTTCCAGCTACGTGTGAACAAGTTAGTGAGAAAATTTCAAATAGCGAGACTTGATCTTACAAATTTCTTGGCGCGATATCTCAGGATGGGCGATGACTTGTTAAAGAACATTCTTTTGCAGCCTCGTCTGAGTGGTCGTGCGGAAGGGGGCGGCAGTTGGGGCAGGGGGAGGTCCATTCAATTTCGCCGGTGGTGTAGGTCTCCTGTTTCCAGATGGGGACGCGGGCTTTGATGGCGTCGATGAGGAAACGGTTGGCGTCGAAGGCGGCTTCGCGGTGGGGTGAAGAGGTCAGGGTCACGACGGCGCAGTCGCCGATCGCGAGGGTGCCGACGCGGTGGATCGCGAGGGCCTTGGTGATGGGGAATTTCGCCATGGTCTCGGCGAGGATGCGCTGCCCTTCCTTGGTTGCGAGAACGGGGTGGTGGGTGTAGTGGAGTTGTTCGACGTCACGGCCTTCGTGATGGTTACGAACGAGGCCTTCAAAGATGACGAGGGCACCGCAGGTGGGATCGGCCATCTCTGCTCTGAGAGAGGAGAGGTCGATTTCGGAATCCTGAATCTTGAACATGGTCTTGGGGATCTAACCTCCGGCGAAGGGAGGCATAAAGGCGATGGTTTGGGCGGCGGCGATGGGAGTGGTCCAGTCGGCGAATTCGTTGTCGATGGCAGGCTTAATGTGGGGGAGATCGAGAGTGAAGCCGTGACGGAGACGAACTTCTTCCCAAAGTCCGGAGAGAGTGGCGGCGGAAGTACGAAGAACCTCGGAGTGGGTGCCCGCTTCCTGGGAGAGCTTGGCGAAGTATTCGATTTTGAGTTCCTTTTCAACTGGGCCGTGTTGGTGAAGGAGTTCGAGTTCTACGAGGTGTTCGGGACGGTTGAGATTGAGGAGAGATTGGGGATCGGAGGGAGTGAGCTCAGTTCGGTTGAGCGAAGTGAGAAAACGGCGGGCGCAGCGGCGGTTTTCGGCGATCACTTCGTCGAGTCGGACGGCGGCCGAGGGCGAGTAGAGGGCGCAGAGGGGTTCGGGATGATTGTCGAGCGGGTTGAGAAAGCAGGTGACGTCCTTTTTGGGATCGTGGTTTTCGACGAGGGAAGCGAGATCTTCTTTTTGAAGGCGGGGAAGGTCGACCGCGATGAGGAGCCAGTTGGAAGAGGGATCGCTTTTGAAGGCGGCTTGAAGGCCACCGAGAGGGCCGGGAGAGGGTTCTAGGTCGGGGAGGAGATGAACATTGAACGTTGAACTCTGAATGTTGAACTCTGAATGTGGGAGAGAGGGGTGGGCGACGGAGAGGTAGATCTCTTTGGTGAGCGGCTGGATGAGGTTGAGGAGGCGGTCGAGGAGGGTTTGGCCGCCGATTTGGAGGGAGGCCTTATCGGTGCCCATGCGGGAGGATTTTCCGCCGGTGAGGATGAGTGCTTTCATGCTTGGTAGTCAGACTTTCCGCCTGTTTTTTTGAGGAGCTTGAGTTCGCTGATGACAATGGCGGGATTCGCGGCCTTGCACATATCGTAGAGAGTGAGGGCGGCGATGGAGGCGCCGGTGAGAGCCTCCATCTCGACGCCGGTGCGGGAGGTCGTCTTGGTGGTGGCGGTGATGAGGAGGGTTTCGTCATCGTGCGGGGTTATTTCGATCTTGGCCGAGTCGAGTGGGAGCGGGTGGCAAAGCGGGATGAGGTCCGAGGTCTTCTTGGTGCCGGAAATGCCGGCGAGAATGGCGGTGTGGAGGACCGGGCCCTTTTTGTTCTTGAGCTCACCGTGATCCATTTGCGCGATGAGTTCCTTGCCGATCTTGACGAGGCAGGTCGCGGTGGCGATGCGGACGGTTTCTGCCTTGGCCGAAACATCGACCATGCGCGGTTGATTGGAGTCATCTAGGTGGGTGAGCTCGGCCATGGTGTGAGCTTGCACGCGGGGCGGGGGAAGTCAAATCCGGGGAGGCAGATTTGATCGCCGTTGAGTTCGAAAACGGTGAGGCCGTCGTGGAGAACTTGTTTTTCGATTGGCGGTGAGGGTGGTTTTCCCTGTAGGGTTTTGAAGATGTCCTTCCGCCCCATTCTGCTTTTGCAGTCCGAGTTCAAGTTATTCGGGGGCGCTCACTGTTTGGCGCTGTTGGTGACGGTGTGTTTGGCGATTGGCTTGACCCGGTTTGCGAGGTCGAAGCCGGACGAGAAGATTTTGAAGAGGGTGCGCTACACGATGGCGGGCTTGTTGGTGATGGCAGTGGCCTTGGATCCGATTTTGACCTTGCGTCGATATGGCATGGGGGAGGTTGGCTGGGGATTGGTGGTGGACTCGTCGTTGCCCCTTTATTTGTGCGATGTCGTTTCGGTTTTTCTGGCGTATGCCTTGGTGACCAAGAGCCAGCGGGTGACTGAGATTGGTTACCTTTGGGGATGTGCGGGGACGGTGCAGGGGCTGATCACGCCGACCGTATGTTTCGATTGGAAGTCGATTGAGTTCTATATTTTCTTCCTTCAGCACGGTGGCGTTCCGGTGGCGGCGGTATTTTTGGTTTGGGGACTCAAGATTGTCCCGAAGAAGGGGGCTTGGGTTCGGGCTCTGTATTGGAGTTGGGGATACATGGCGATTGTGATGACGATCAATTGGATGATTGGGAAAAATTATGGGTTCCTGAACGGACTGCCGGAGGTGAATACCCTTTTTTCCTATATGGGGCCATATCCGCTTTGCCTGATCACGCTGCAAGTGGTGGCGTTCATTCTATATTTCATTCTGCTGAAAATCGCGCCTAAAGAGGGTGGCGAATCTTGAGTCGGATGAGAGTTCGGATCACCGTCTCTTTCGGAGTGCGGGGAGGAAGTTGATCTTGGTGGCATTGAAGCCCCCTCTCCAACGGTTTTTTTGTTGAGTCGGGTGGCTGGAGCGGGCAGTGATACGGGGCGATGACTGTGCGGCAATACCGTCCTGAGATCGACGGGCTGCGGGCTCTGTCGGTTTTGGGAGTGGTGTTTTTTCATCTCGGGCTTTCGGTGCCGGGGGGATTTGTGGGGGTGGATGTCTTTTTCGTGATTTCGGGGTATTTGATCACGGGGATTCTTTTGCGAAACCTGAGAGAAGGCCGGCTTTCGTTGTGGGATTTTTGGGCACGGCGGGTGCGGCGGATTGCCCCGGCGGCGGTGGCGATGGTGTTGGGGACTTTGGCCTTGGGGGCTTATCTTTCAACGCCGGCGGGTTTTGAGAGTCTGGGACGGACCTTGGTGGCGCATGTCCTCTTTGCCTCGAACTGTTATTTTTCGCAGGATCAGGGCTATTTTGCGGAGAGTGCGGATGCCTTGCCGCTCTTGCATACTTGGTCGCTGGCGGTGGAGGAGCAGTTCTATCTCATTTTCCCGTTGGTGCTCATGGGGGTGTGGCGGTGGCGGCCCCGATGGGTCATGCCGGTGATGGTGGGGTTGGCGGTTTGGTCGCTGGGGTGGAGCCATTTGAAAGTGCAGTGGAATGTCCGGGAGGCCTTTTTTTTGCTGCCACCGCGCGGATGGGAATTGTTGGCGGGAGGGATTTTGGCGGGCTTTCCGTCTTGGAATTTGAAGCCGCTGGTAAAGGAGGTTTTGTCGAGTCTGGGGCTCGCACTGATCGTGGTGGCGATGATGTTTTACGGAAAGGAGACGGTCTTTCCGGCTGAGGGCGCTTTGCCGCCGGTGTTGGGAGCGGTCCTCTTTATTGGGGCGAACGAGGGGGGACGGACCTCGTTGGGGAGGCTCTTGAGTGTGCGTCCGGTGGTGGTGATTGGCCTGATGTCCTATTCACTCTATCTCTGGCATTGGCCCTTGTTTGTTTTTGCCAAGATGGTGAATCACGATCTCACGTGGGGTTGGCAGGTTACGGTTTTAGGGGCGTCGTTGGTGATGGCTTGGTTGTCGTGGAAGTTTGTCGAGACTCCGTTTCGGACGGGTGGGATGTTGAAGACGGCGCCGCGGAGTTTGGCCTTTGCGGGGGTCACGATGACGGTCTTGTTGGTGGTGGCGGCAGGGATGCAGTTGAGTGGGGGATTGCCGCAGCGGTTCTCGGAGAACGTTCGGGTGATGATGGCGGATGTTGATTGGGAAGGGGCGGAGTTGACGGCGGAGGAAGGGCTGCCAGTGGTGTTGGGAGTGAAGGAGTCGGAGCGGGTCGACTTTGTGTTGTGGGGGGATAGCCACGGGGTGGCGGCGACGCCGGGCTTGGAGGCCGCGGCGGTGAAAGTCGGGATGCGGGGTTGGGCCTTTTTGAACAACGGGACTCCTCCGCTGACCGGGGTTTGGACGGCGGATATGAATGCGGAGCAGGGGCGGGTGATGGCGGAGTTGAACGAAGTGATTTTGCAGAAAATCATTGCGAGTGGGACGAAGAATTTGATCTTGGCGAGTCGCTGGGTGAGTCGGTGCGAGGGCTACAATGATCTTGAGATGGTGGACTTCCCGCAGGTCTCACGGTTCGCGCCGATGTTGGTGGCGCGGGAGAATGCGGAGCCTGGTTTTGAGGAATCAGCGGGGCTTCTGCGGAATCGCTTGATTGCGATGAGCGAGCGCTTGAAGAGGCACGGCATTGCGCTTTGGGTTTTCCAGCAGGTGCCCGAGAGTACGGTGGGGAAGGCTGCGGAGCGCTTTTATGCCGCGACGAGGTTTCCATTGTTGTATTCCTTGGCGGAGCGGGCGACGTCGTATGAGTTTCATCAAGAGCGCGAGAGCCGGACAATGGCGGAGTTTGCGAAACTTCCCGAGGGGACGGTGCGGATCATTGATCCCACGGCGGCCTTTTTTCCGGAGGGTTCGGAGGGAGATCTCAAGCTCTTCGCGGAGCGATCGTATTATCGTGATGATGATCACTTAAGCCGGTTTGGCTCGGTGCATTATCTCGCGCCGGTTTTCGAGAAGGTGCTGCCGATGATGCGGGGCGAGTGAGCTCTATTCGGCGGTGTTTTCGTGGAGCTTGAGGGCGCTTTCGGTGTCCATGCGAAGGTTTTCGAGCGAGGATTGTTGCGCGAGCTCCTTTTGGCGAAGGAGGGCGAAGGCCTCGAGTCCCTCTCCGGCGGGAGCGACGGGGAAGTCGCTTTGAAAGAATTTATCGGGATCGAGGCGATTGGGAGCGGGAGTGGTCGGGGTGTTGAGGGTGGTTCCGGCGATTTCTTCGTGTTGGATGTCGATGGCGGCGCCTTCTCGGATTTCGAAGTAGAGGTCGGAGGCGAGAGTGCCGAGGGTTTCGTCGCGCGCGATTTGTTCGCCGACGCGGACCTTGATCGTGGCGAGGCCGGCGTAGAGGGTTTGGATGATGTCGCCGTTGGGGAGACGGTGGCCGAGGAGGACGGCTTTTCCGGGGTAACCGGCGGGGTCGCCCGTGTAGAGGACGAGTCCGTGACCACTGGCGGTGGCGGTGGTGGGGCGGTTGAAGTGACGGGCGGTGGGAAGGCGGAAGCGTTCCATGGGGCTGAGCTGGCTGAGGTTGGGCTCGAATTCAGCGGTCCAGAATTCAGGGTCTTTCCCCTCGTCCTTCCCCTTGATGGCGATGGGATAGCCCGCGACGGAGTCGGCTTCCTGCGGGAGGCGGAGGGAGTGGGCATAGTATTGAATGGGGTCCTTGAGAAAGGAGACGCCCAGGGTCATGAAGATGAGCCCGAGAAGAATCACGGAGGCGACGATGATGTGGGAGCGGCGAATCTTCACGGGGATACCTTTCGGGGAACCGCCAAAGACCGCAAACCCAAATTGTTCCGAGGGGGAAAATTGACGGGATGAAAATGATGCCCTACACTTTTGCCAACATGAGAAGTTTCCTAATCCTCACTCTCGCGCTGAGCGCGCTCTTGTTTGCCCAGCAAAAATCCAAAGAAGAAACGATGTCTACTTCAGAAAAAGCACCCGAAGCACCCGTCCCGGAAAAGATGGCCAAAGTCACTGACGAGCAATGGAAGGAGATGTTGACGCCGGAGCAATACCGCATCCTGCGCAAGGCTGGAACGGAGCGCCCGAACGGGGATGTTTACAAGCAATTCAAGGAGCAGGGGGCTGGGACTTATTATTGTGCTGGGTGTAACGCCGAGCTTTTCACATCGAAAACGAAGTTCGATTCGCACTGCGGCTGGCCGTCATTTTACGATCCATCTGACGCCAAGAATGTGAAACAGATTCCCGATCTCGACGGGTTGAGGGTAGAGGTGCGTTGCAAGGTCTGTGACGGGCACTTGGGTCACGTATTTTCAGGCGAGCGATTCAATACGCCGACGGACCAGCGATATTGCATCAATGGTGCGGTGCTGAAGTTCGTTCCGGCCGGGAAGGTCTTGACGGACGAAAAGACGACTGAGAAAGAGGCGGCTGAAAAGAAAGACCGTAAATAGATCGGCGCTGTTGCAGACGGTTGGCAGGAGTCGTTGTGACAGAGTTGGTTCAATTTAATTTGAACTTTCGATCAGGTGTCTATATGACTCGTAATATGGCTGGCGGGAATGGCGACAGGACAAGCTTGAGTGCATTCGAAGCGCAAGTGGTCGATTTCTTTTGTGATGGGATGAAACTTCTCGGTCTCCCAAGATCGATCGGAGAGATTTACGGGATTCTGTTTGTTTCCCCGGAGCCCCTTTCGTTGGATGACTTGGTGGAAAAGCTGAAAATCAGTAAAGGATCTGCCAGTCAGGGCCTTAGAATGCTGAAGGGTCTTGGAGCGGTCAGGGAGTCTGAAGCGATTGCGGGGCGGAGGAGTTATTATGAGCCGGATGTTGAATTGAAGCAGCTGGTGGGAGGATTTATCAAGGAGCAGGTGAGGCCGCATCTTTCGAGTGGGGAAGAGAAGCTCGTCAACCTCAAGAAAATGGTGGCTGAGATGCCCGGGGATGCTCGATCTGACTTCTATACGGGCCGTTTGACGAGACTCGGAAGTTGGACTAAAAGGGCCCGCATTGTCTTGCCATTCTTACAAAAATTTCTGGGGAAGTAAGTGATGAAAGACGAGCCCGCCTGGTATGCCCTGAGAACGCAATTGAAGCGGGAGAGGCTTGCTGCTGTCAACCTCCGGCTGTTGGAAGGGGTGGAGGTCTTTTTGCCCCGGCTACGATACCAGAAGATGACGCGGCGAGGTCGGATTTGGTGGGTGGAGCCCTTGTTTCCAGGGTATTTGTTGGCCCGTTTTTCCTTACCTGAGATGGGCCGGGTTGTGACCTATTCTGGGGGAGTCAGTCGAATTATTAGCTTTGGGGCCGACGTTCCCGAGATTCCAGAGGAGTTTGTGGCTGGGCTTCAAAAAGAAGTGGCTCTCGTCGGGTCGGAGGACGATGAAATCGTTGTCAATTGGAGGGTGAATGTCGGTGATGAGGTGGAGGTCGCGGAAGGGCCCTTCAAAGGAATGGAGGGTCAGGTCCTCGATGTCCGACCCGGGATAGAGCGTGTCAGTTTATTGTTGGAATTTTTAGGAAAACCCCAGCCGGTCGAAGTAAGTTTATTTAGTCTCATCCTATCTAATCGTGATATTCCAGAGGCTTGGAGGGGTTCTTATTGAGATCTCGATATAAGTTCATTTAGAATTGAACAAAGACCCTTTCCATGAGTCAATTGCTTCCGGAGATACGAATGTTTCCTTCTCCCCAAAACACTGAATTTCTTGCCAGGTTTCGCTCTCGACTGAGGGTGATTGACCAAGGGCGGTAGCGTAGTTTCGATATGTTGAATGTTCCTTTATTAGATCTTCCCGCGCAAAATTTGCCCTTAAAGGATGAGTTAATGGCGACTTTTGAGAAGGTTCTCGATTCCGGCTATTTTATTCTTGGTCCGGAAGTTGAAGCCTTTGAGTCTGAGGCGGCGGCTTACTTGGGTGTCGCCGAGACGATTGGGATTTCCTCTGGAACCGATGCCTTGGTCGTGGCTCTTTTGGCGGCGGGGATTGGTCCGGGCGACGAGGTGATTTGTCCTTCGTTCACTTTTTTTGCCACCGCAGGGAGTATTGCCCGCGTTGGGGCGACCCCAGTTTTTGTTGATTCGGAGGAGGCGAGTTTTAATTTGGATCTCTCCGAGGCCGATTCCTTGGTCACGGAGCGGACCAAGGCGATCATGCCGGTTCATCTTTTTGGCCGTTGTGCGGCGATGGGCAAGGTGAAGGCCTTTGCGAAGAGGCATGGGCTGGAAATCATCGAGGATACGGCCCAGTCGCTGGGCGCTTCGCTCTGCCGTCGCAAATGCGGGACGATGGGCGACTATGGAACTTATAGCTTTTTTCCTTCGAAAAATCTCGGGGGATTTGGCGACGGAGGCCTTGTCAGCTGCAATGATCCCGCCAAAGCGGAGCGGGTGCGGAGACTTCGCAACCACGGAATGTTTCCCAAGTATTATCACTCGATGGTCGGTGGAAATTTTCGAATTGATGCGCTCCAAGCAGCGCTCCTTCGCAAGAAGCTTCCGCATCTTGATTCCTACGGAAGAGGGCGGGCCGAGAATGCGGCCCACTATCTCGAAGAGTTTGCGGACTTCGATCCGGCCCGTGTCACCTTGCCGCTGTCGGGAAGAGCGGATGAGGGTGTCATTTGGAATCAATTCACGCTCAAGGTCCACGGAGAGAGGGAGGCTTTGAAAGCGCATCTTCTCGAAAATCAGGTGGGCTGTGAAATTTACTATCCTGTCCCTCTCCATCAACAGGAGTGCTTCTCCCACCTTCCCAAGGTCGAGCTCCCCGTCGCCGATCAACTGGCTGCGGAAGTTCTCAGTATCCCGGTGTATGCCGAGCTTGGTGAGGAGCGCCGCCAGCGCGTGGTGGACGTCGTGAAATCCTTTTTTAATTCATGAGAATTTTCATCGCAGGCCATCGTGGCATGGTGGGCTCCGCCCTCGTGCGCGCAGCCGAAAGACAAGGGGGCTCCGAGATTCTCACCGCAACCCGCAGTGAGCTCGATCTTCTCGATCAATCGGCCTGTCATCGCTGGCTTCAGGAAAACAAGCCGGACCAAGTCATCATCGCGGCGGCCAAGGTGGGTGGCATTCACGCCAACTCGACCTACCCTGCTGAGTTCATTTACGAAAACCTCGTGATTGCGACCAACCTCATCGAAGGCTCCCGTCAAGCTGCCGTGAATCGTCTTCTCTTTCTCGGGAGTTCCTGCATCTATCCCAAGATGGCTCCCCAGCCCATGCCTGAGAATTGCCTGCTGACGAGTCCCTTGGAAGGCACCAACGAAGCCTACGCTGTGGCCAAGATCGCGGGCTTGAAAATGTGCCAGCACTACCGCGCGCAATACGGGCTCATCTATCACTCCGCGATGCCGACCAATCTTTATGGTCCCGGCGACAATTACCACCCGGAGAATTCCCACGTGATTCCTGCTCTCATTCGGCGTTTTCATGAAGCGAGGGAGCGAGGCGATGCTGAGGTCACGATTTGGGGAAGCGGCACTCCTCGCCGGGAGTTCCTGCATGTCGAAGACCTTGCGAAAGCTTGCTTCCACCTTTTGGGTCACGACAATCCGCCTGACTGGGTTAATCTCGGGGTGGGCGAGGATGTCACCATTCTCGAGCTTGCCCAACTTGTCGCGAAGACGGTGGGCTTCGAAGGTGCGATTCAAACCGACCCTTCCAAACCAGACGGGACGCCGCGTAAGCTTCTCGACGTGACCCTGCTCAACGAAACCGGCTGGTCTGCGAAGATTCCCTTCGCCGAAGGCCTCGCCGGGGCCTATCAGGATTTCCTTGCAACCCTCAACGAGGGCACGGCTCGGCTTTGAGCGTGGAGCGTGGAGCATGGAGCATGGAGTAGGGAGCTTGGAGTAGGGAGTTCAAAAACACATGAAAGATGGTTTCCGTTTTGAAAGTCTTGAGATTTGGAAACGGTCTGCAGAGGCAAGCTACCGATTATTTACCCTCGCGGATCACTTGGAGAACGAGAAGAAATTCCGCTTCTCTGAGCAACTTCGTGGAGCGTCTTTGAGCATCACGAATAACATTGCAGAAGGAGCGGGCAGCTACTCCAAAAAGGAGTTTGCTCAGTTTCTGAACTACGCCCACCGTTCCATTTTCGAAGTGGCCAATATCCTGAAGCTCGTTTTCCCGGAAAAATGCGACTCTCCTAATTTTCAATCAATCTTCAACGAACTCGAGGAAATCAGTCGCATGATTCACGCTTTCCGGAAAGGTCTCCTCTCATCCCAATAACTCCTCGCTCTCACCTCCAAGCTCAACTATGAAAAAAGCACTGATAACTGGCATCACGGGTCAGGATGGATCCTACCTCGCTGAATTACTCCTCGAAAAAGGTTACGAAGTTCACGGCATCAAACGTCGTGCTTCGTCGTTTAATACCGAGCGCGTTGATCACATTTACGAAGATCCGCACGTTGAAAAAGCCCGCTTCAAGCTCCACTACGGCGACCTTACCGACACTTCCAACCTGACCCGCATCATCAGCGAGGTGCAGCCGGATGAAGTTTATAACCTTGGAGCCCAGTCGCACGTTGCGGTCTCGTTTGAGTCCCCGGAATACACCGCAGACGTGGACGCGCTTGGCGCACTTCGTCTTCTCGAAGCGATTCGCTTCCTGGGATTCGAGAAAAAGACCCGCTACTATCAAGCGTCCACTTCCGAACTCTACGGTCTCGTCCAAGAAGTCCCGCAGAAGGAAACGACGCCCTTCTACCCACGTTCCCCGTATGCTGCGGCCAAGATGTATGCCTATTGGATCACGGTGAACTACCGGGAATCTTACGGGATGTATGCCTGCAACGGAATCCTCTTCAACCACGAGTCCCCTCGACGTGGGGAAACGTTCGTGACTCGTAAAATTACGCGCGCCTTTGCCAATATTTCCCAAGGCCTTGAGAAATGCCTTTTCCTCGGAAACATGGATGCCCTGCGCGATTGGGGTCACGCCAAGGATTATGTGCGGATGCAGTGGATGATGCTTCAGCAGGAAGAAGCAGACGATTTCGTCATAGCGACCGGAAAGCAAATCTCGGTGCGTGATTTCGTGACCCTCTCGGCCAAGGAAGCCGGGATGGAGCTGACCTTTTCCGGCACAGGAGTTGACGAAATCGCGACCGTCTCTGCGGTTGATTCGGAGAAGTCACCCTCTGTCAACGTAGGCGATATCATCGTCAAGGTTGACCCGCGTTACTTCCGCCCGGCCGAAGTGGAAACCCTTCTGGGTGACCCCACCAAGGCTAAAGAAAAACTGGGCTGGGTCCCCGAAATCACCGTCGAGGAAATGTGCGCCGAGATGGTCGCTCACGATGTCGAGAAAGCGAAACAACATGCTCTCCTTAAGAAGCATGGCCATAAGGTCTCTTTCGCAACCGAAGGGTAATTTTTAAGTGTCTGGCTCTCCTCCCACCCGTCAAGTGATCGGATTTCCGGTCGCGGTGACGAGCTACGCGAAGGCGTCAGCTTGGTGCCTCGAATCTGCGATTCGCGGTGATCGAGCGTATGCCGTTAGTGCGGCCAATACTCATGTTCTTTCCCATGCTCGATACAATCAACAGTTCGGCGAGGCCTTGGGTAAGTTCGATATGATTTGTCCCGATGGCACTCCGCTTCTCTGGTCCGTCAATGCCCAGTTGCCGGTTGGTGAGAAGCTGAAGGAGCGGGTCTATGGTCCCACTTTGATGCTGGAGCTCTTGAAATCGACGGAAGACCAGCCCGAGAATGGCCATTTCCTCTTGGGTGGAAAACAAGAGACGCTTGATAAGCTGTCCGCGCGCTTTTCAACGAACAAAATCGTGGGCACTTACTCTCCCCCTTTTGGGAAATGGCCCGCGCATGAACACGAGAAAATCAAGGCCCTGATTCGCGCATCAGGGGCCCGTTTTGTTTGGGTAGGATTGGGTTGCCCTAAACAAGAACAGTGGATTGCGGACCATCTTGAGACCCTTCCGGCCGCGGTCTATTTTGGGATCGGAGCGGCCTTTGCCTTCCATGCCGGTGAAGTCAGACAAGCTCCGGACTTCGTCCAAAAATCGGGGATGGAGTGGCTCTATCGTCTTTGTGCCGAGCCCCGCAGGCTCTGGAAACGCTATGCAGTTTATCATTCCCTCTTTCTCTACTACACCCTAAAAGATCATCTCAGTGGCTGACAATATCCATCCCCAGTTTCATCGTTTCGTCTCTCCGGCCGAAAAAGAAAAATTGCTCGGGCAAAAAGGCCTCGTTCTTTGGATGTATGGCCTGAGTGGTTCCGGAAAATCGACGATCGCAGCGGCCGTTGAACGCGCCTTACATGAGCGGGGAAGGTTTGCCGTCATCCTCGACGGGGACAACTTCCGTCAGGGCTTAAATTCCGACCTCGGCTTCAGTGATCAGGACCGGAAGGAGAACGTTCGCCGCGTCTCCGAAGTCGCCAAGATGTTTGCAAGCCAAGGAATCATTGTCCTTGTCTCGGTGATCACCCCCAAGCAGGTCCTGCGCGATCAGGCCCGGGAGATCATTGGCAGTGCTTTTCAAGAGATTTTCATCAAGGCCTCCTACGCAACCTGTGCCCAGCGCGATCCCAAGGGCCTCTACGCCAAAGTCGCGGCCGGCGAGATCAAGCAATTCACCGGAAAGGATAGTGGCTTCGAAGAGCCCGTGAAGCCCGACCTTCTTCTCGACACCGAGGTCATGGCGGTTGAGGTCGCCGCGTCTCGGATTCTCGAACTTCTTTGAACACCGTTCAGGCGGCTCGTGTTGAATGACACTTTTCCCTTGTCAGTCATGCGGAAGAACCCTAAGTCCCCTTCAGACGAAACCTGACAAACCTGACTGATTTACTAATCTTATGGCAAATTACAACTTAAGCCACCTCGACCAACTCGAGGCAGAAGCGATTTACATTCTTCGGGAGACCGCTGCCCAATTTGAGAATCCGGGGCTCTTGTTTTCGGCCGGTAAAGATTCCATTGTGATGGCCCATCTTGCCCGCAAGGCTTTCTATCCCTCGCGAATTCCTTTCCCCCTTGTCCACGTCGATACCGGCCACAACTTCCCGGAGACCATTGCCTTTCGTGACGCCTACGCCGAAAAGATTGAAGCGCATCTCCACGTCGGCCTCGTCCAGGACTCAATTGACCGAGGCACCGCAATCGAAGAAACCGGCCTCAATGCTTCTCGCAACAAGTTGCAAACGGTGACTCTTCTCGAAACGATTGAGGAACAGCAATACGATGCGGTCCTTGGAGGGGGTCGTCGTGACGAAGAGAAGGCCCGTGCTAAAGAGCGCTTCTTCTCCCACCGCAATGATTTTGGCGAATGGGATCCCAAGAATCAACGCCCTGAGCTCTGGAACCTCTTCAACGGGCGCAAGCAACCGGGTGAGAATTTTCGAGTCTTTCCACTTTCCAATTTCACCGAGATGGACGTCTGGATGTATATGCATCAGGAGGGCATCGACCTCCCCAGTCTCTATTACGCCCATGAGCGGGACACCGTGATCCGCAATGGGGTCATCCTCGCGGTCTCCGAGTTTGTGCAACCCCGTGACGGCGAAACCGTCGAACGGAAGATGATTCGCTTCCGCACCATGGGTGACGCGACCATTACCGGTGCGATTGAAAGCAGCGCCGATACCATGGAAAAAATCATCGAGGAAGTCGCGGCTGCTCGTCAGACTGAGCGAGGCAACCGAGCCGACGACAAGCGTTCCGAAACCGCGATGGAAGATCGAAAGAAGGAGGGATATTTTTAAGTCCCCAATGGCATCGCTAGTAGGTCAGAAAAACATCTGCCAAATTCATGAGACTCAGAGTATGATGTTTAATTGAACCAACAGATCTCCCATGAAAATTCTCATCGTCATTCTTTTACTTTTTGCACCAAGCCTCTCCGTTGCGCTGACTCTCGATGAGCTTCAGCAATCCTTCACGGTGAAGAGGTTGGAGATTGTCGACGCCCGGCTTACAAATCTTACGGGCTTGCAGAGCAACTACTCGCGAGCCCTTGGGAGGATTCAGCAAAAGTATCAAAAGGCAGGGAGCTTGGATGAGGCCCTGCTTGCGAAGAAGGAGCTTGATCTCGTTGCCGCAAACACATGGCCGATGCCGCCAATTGGCGACGAGGCTCCCAGGGAGATCGTCTCAGCAAGAAAACTTTATATCCGAAACCACCTTGAATTTCAAAAGGAGGCTGGTCTTTCTCTGGTGAGAGCCGCCGAGAAAATGGATGAACTCCTTGCGGAGAAGGTGATTTCCTTCACCAAGGCAGGCGACCTTGAGTCCGCGAAAACAACCCGGGCGATCCAAAAAGCGATTGAAGACGACCAATTTCTCAAGGAAGCGCGAGCGCTCGTCCAACGGGTCGGGAAGGAGGGCTCATCGGCGGTGGCCCTGCGTCTTCGGCGGGTTGGGGATGATCTCGAAGTCGAAGTGCGCTATGACGCGAGTGGAAAAATAAGTCTGCAAAGTCCGGTGGAAAATGTCGTGGAGATCACCGGGGGCAAAAAAGAAAAAGGCTCAACGGCCGCAAAGACTCTCGGCGAATTCATCGGTGGAAAAGAATTCAAGGTTGATCCCTATGTCGCCCTGGCTCCGAAATTTGACGATCGTGATCTCGGATCGCTTCATTTTACGGCCTTAGACTCTGATTTTAAGAAGTCAGACTCTGGTGAGGTCAGCTTGAAGCTCCAAGTTGCCGATCACCCCAAAAATATTCATGTTAGCTTGGGTGACTGTCTCCCGAAGCTCAGTGAGAAAGGAACCTTTCGGGTCGAGATTCGATACTTCATTCCTAAATCCAATCAATTGATTAGCGGATTAAAATTCGTACAACCGGAAGCGGGACTCATCCCGGGGAGTCTCACCCAAAAGAGCGGAGAGTGGGAAACGTTCAGCTTCGAGATTGAGTCCAAATCTGAAAACCCTCGTCTCCTCATGTATTTCAATTACCGGGAGCAAGTCAAAGAGCCACAGCTTGTTGGTGACTATGTCCTGATTTCCCATCTTCGAGTGACCCATCAAGCGATGAGTGCCTATCTCGTTCAAAAGTTTGATCGTGATGGTGGCCAAGCTGCCGTCAATCTTGACCAGGACAAGCAGACCCTTTTCGCTCTCAATGGCGAATTGGTGGTCGTGGTTGAGAACGAATAATAATCTACACTAAACTATTTAAATGGATCTTTTAAGGTTTACAACAGCGGGTTCGGTTGACGATGGAAAATCGACACTGATTGGGCGTCTTCTCTATGATTCCAAGTCAATTTTTGAGGATCAGATGGAAGCGATTAGAGAATCGTCACGGAAGAAAGGCGACGAAAAGGTCAACCTTGCCCTTCTCACCGATGGTTTGAAGGCCGAGCGGGAGCAGGGGATTACGATTGATGTGGCTTACCGCTACTTCGCGACTCCGAAGAGGAAGTTCATCATCGCAGACACCCCCGGGCATATTCAATACACCCGCAATATGGTGACCGGTGCTTCGACGGCTAACCTCGCGATCATCCTGATTGACGCTCGCAAAGGCGTCATCGAGCAGACCAAGCGCCACTCCTTCATTGCCAATCTCCTTCGGATTCAGCACGTCGTCGTCGCGGTGAATAAGATGGATCTCGTGGACTACGATCAAGAGGTTTACGATGGCATCGTCGCTGACTATATTGCCTTTGCCTCCCGGCTTGATAATATCGTCGATATTACTCCCATCCCAATCTCGGCTTTGAACGGGGACAACGTCGTTGACAAGTCGAAGAACATGCCTTGGTTTGAAGGAGCCTGCCTCCTTTACCACCTTGAGAACGTCTATGTCGGTGCCGATGAAAACCATGTGCAAGCCCGGTTCCCGGTACAGTGGGTCATTCGGCCGCAAAGTGACAAATTCCACGATTTTCGTGGCTTCGCGGGTCGGGTCGCCGGAGGCGTCTTTAAACCTGGCGACGAGGTCACCGTCATGCCCTCTGGATTCTCGACAAAGGTGAAGGCCATTCACCAGGCTGAGAAAGATCTCGACGAAGCTTTTGCGCCTCAATCCGTCACCATCACCTTGGAAGATGAAATCGATATTTCACGAGGTGACATGTTGGTGAAAGCCAACAACCCACCGAAGCAGGGGCAGGACATTGAAGCGATGATCTGTTGGTTCTCGAATACCAATCTGAATCCCAGCGGGAAATTTGTGATCCGACACACCACCAAGGAAACGAAGGCGATTGTGCAAGAGATTCGCTATAAGGTTGATATTAATACTCTGAGGAAAGAGGAAGACACCTCCAAATTTTCACTGAACGAGATTGGGAGGATTTCGCTGCGGACGGCCTCCCCCTTGTTTTATGATTCTTACAATCAGAACCGGCAAACCGGTTCTTTTATTCTGATTGATCCCGGCACCAACGAAACGGTGGCGGCCGGCATGATTATTTAGAATGTTGTCGCTGACGAGAGAGCCCAAGCGCTCGCAATAAACCTCCATTCATCACACATGAAAGGGCATTCTGATCCGACAAAGCTCCCTCGACTTTGCTGGATGCTTTTGAGTCTACCAATGATGGCAGCAGCAGCCGTGGAGGTTTCGTGGCAGACCGGTCCTGAACAGGTCATTCTCTCCAGCGATTGGGTCACGGCGCCACCCTCTGATTTCAGGGTGGAAATTGGAAGTTTTGCGACGGGATTTGTCCCAACCGCCAGCAATTCGCAGGATTGGGAGGCTCATTGGTCGGCCTTGGACTCGGTGCCCTTGGATCATGCGACAGGGACGTTTCAAGGACGCACGGTTTTGGAAGGCGTGCTCGCGGACCACCCGGTTCATGGCGCCTTTTATCTTTGGGGAAGATCACACGGGCGCGTGGGATCCGAAGAATTTCTGATGGGAAGGACCGAATGGAACTGGCCTGACGCGACTGATGAGAATCAGAAAGATCTCGCGGTGACGGTGGACGGCCAAGAGGGGAATGATCTTCTTTTGGGGCGGTTGATCGAGGGCGATGGCCGCCTTCTGCTACAGCCACGGACTGGGATTTCTTATCTCAACTGGATAGCTGCCCATTTCTCACCGAGCGAACGCCAAGACCCTCTAACGATTGCGAGAACTAGCGACCCGGACCATGATGGGCTTGAAAACCTTTTGGAGTATGCCATCGGAGGGAACCCTACGGAGGCAGGGGAGAATCCCCAAATTTCCTTAATGGCACCATCACAAGAGTCACCACGCTCGGAAATCTCTTTGAAGATAGCGGCCCAGGCCGAAATTGCGTGGACGGTGGAAATGTCTGAAAATTCGCTGGATCCGTGGGCGTTTCAGAAGGTGGAGAGCGTTTGGCAATTTGGAGCGAAACCCAATTCTGGAGGGACCAATCTTCGAGTGATCCCAGAGCTCGCGGAGGGAAATCGTCAAAGCGTATTCTTCCGCTTAGGGGCCTCTGACCAGGCCCAGTTCAAGAACCCCCTCGCAGAGCAGATCACAGCGTATTTCAACTTTGATCAGCTGGGGTCCCCCTCCCAAGACACGCTGCAAGGGATGATCGCCACTGAAGTGGGTGGGGAAATCGCATCCGGAATTGGGCAGATCGGAGCCTCTCGTATTTTTAAGGGGGTGGAGCAACGATATCTCACGGTGCCGGAGACCTCCCGGATTTTTCCAGCAGCGGGAAAGACGGCAGGGTTTTCACTCTGGATCGAACCTCAATCAATCCTCGCTTCTGGACAGGCAATCATGAGTATTGCCGATGGTGGTGAGTATGATCTTCTGCTCTATGCGCAACCGGACTTCCTCCACCTGATTGTGAAGAGAGCTTTTGGTGGGGGAACTGAGAGAGTGACGATTCCTTACGGTCTGCCCTTGGGGGCGTGGACGTGCGTGCAGGGTTGGTATGATTCCGAGGGGGCCAGTTTGAATCTGATGGTGAATGGTGAACACCGGGCCGTTCGACCGGCCTTTCAAGGGATGCAACCATTGCAGCGTTCTTTGAATTTCGGCTATGGGCCTTTATCGAGTGTCCAAACCAGAAATTATTTCAATGGCCGGATTGATGAATGTTATTTTTGGCAGGGGCAAAAATTACTGCCTGAATTAACCGAGATTGCCAGGGCTGGTGCTGAAGGGCTGGGATTTCCCTTCGCCTCTAATTTCAGAACCTTTCATTCTTCGGCAAAATACTTTTGGAGTGGAAAAGGACGTCAGGGAGTTCGTTTTGATCTGTCCGGTCGCCAGAATCATCTCTACTCCCAAGTGCCAAGAGTGCCCAACCAGAACTCATGGTTTTTCGACGGGGTGGACGATCAGCAAGAGTCCAGGATCTTCGAATTAAGAGCGCAACAGAGCCTTGTTCTGACCTTCCGACGCGCTGACGCTGAGGATAGGGGCATCGTGAGTTTCCTGCAAGAGGACGGCACGGGTTTTCAGCTTACCTTGCGGTCGAATCGTCTCTGCTTAGATCTTGAACTCCCGGGACGAGATCCCGTCATCTTGCAAACGGATTTGCTGGATTCCAATCTGGCGAGGCCGATCACTTGTCAGGTTTGGCATGATGGCTCCAAGTGGGCCCTTGAATCTCACCAAACAGAGCGGGTTTTTTCAGCGCCTCATGGTGTCGGGGCCCTGACTGGAAAGTTGATCCTTGGTCAAGGAGCGCTTGCGGGTCCAGGAGAGTTGTCCAACTTTGCGGGTCCAATCCACGAAGTCCGACTATTTGATCGGGTGGTTTCCCGGCCTGAACTAGAAGATCTTCACGATCTGCGCTACGGAGTCGAATGCTGGGGTGATTCATTGACGACGAGCTTTGCGCGTGGCGGGGGATCGGGTTGGACTGATCTCTTGTCGGTCTTACGGGAGGGAGAAGCGGTGAACGCTCACGGATTTACGGGACAGCCTACCAGCGCAATTCTCTCTCACTTTGAATCATACCGGGCCTATCGGGAGCGCATTCATGTCATCTGGGTTGGTAACAACTCCTGGCCCTCAGGCTTGCAAAGCGAAATCGAGAAGATTGCCCGCATGACGATGGCCCTCCCGAGCCGCCGCTATTTGGTCATTGGTCTCCCCAATCGAACCCGGGTCGATCAATCTGATGAAGTCATTCAAGCAGCCGCGAACGGAATCACCCCGATCAATCGACGGCTGGCTGAGATCTATGGAGAGAGGTTTCTCGATCTTCAGGCTGAGATTATTGAGAACTACCTTCCGGTTTCGCAAGAGGATGTCGAGGATATGGCCCGGGCCATCGTGCCCCGTTCGATGAGGGATTTCGATTTCACTGGAACTCACCTTTCTTCAGCGGGGGCGGTGTTTTTGGCAAACTTGGTTGACGAAAGATTGAACGCTCTCGGTTGGGGGGTTGAATAATAGTTCATGAAATAAATATCATGATAAGTTCAAAAAATGGATATTAAAGGTAATCGGAGAAAATTCTTAAAACAGACGGTTGCCACGGGTGCAATAAGTTTGAGTGGAATTGCCCGGAGTTCTGGTGAGCTCAATGACGTCATTTCGTCACATTTCTCAACGATTGGATTTGATCCTACGCTCGCTACTAGCGGCTTCATTGTTCTTCTCACTGATATTCACATGGCTCCGAGTTTTGCCAATCTCAGAACGGTTGAAATCGATCAGCGGATTATTGACGAGGTCAATGGAATGGATCCCGCTCCCGAGTTGATCATTGTTTCGGGAGACCTTGCTACCTCGGCTACGGAATATATCGGGAAAGTATTCGGGCCCGCTGATGAAGCATTGACGCGGACTGAGCTCGAACTGGGGATGGCTCAGCTTGCCCGCTTTAATAGCAATATCCCCATTAAGATCATTCCTGGAAATCATGACACCTACGCCTACGAGGTCGATGCGGTTCTCTGGAACGAGTATACCAATAGTCCGCCTTACTTCACTTTTGATTTTAAGGGCTTGAAGTTTATCATGCTAAATTCGGCGCACGACGGCGCACTTGACTCTGTTCAACAGACTTGGTTCGAAAACGAGGTTGCCAGCGCTCTCGCTGAGGATGAGCTCTATGTCGTCATGCATCATCCCCTAGGGGCCTCGATTGGTGGTCGTGGCGTTAATGAGGCCTTTAAAAAGGCTTTCGCGCCCTATCAAGGTGATGTTTGGAACAGTTCCGGACACGTTCACACTTTTCGGTTTAACGGCTACACCATTCATGAAAATGCCAACGTGATACAGAGTATTACGGTCACGGCGAGCCCTGACACATGGAATCCAGATGGCAAAAGCCCCGGATATAGTTTGATTTGTGTGAGTGACGGGAAAGTGGCCCATCACTACCATCGTGATGTTAAAACGGCGGTCATCGTAGGTCGGCCCAATCCTAATCGTAATGCCGCTTGGCCGGATCTGCCGGTCCCCTTTGAGGAGTTGTCTTTTCCCCTGCTAATTTGTGAAGAGGGAAAATATACCCGAGCTGACTATATTCACAGTATTGTTGCCGGTGATGCCAGTGGGACGTGGTGGTCGTATGTCGGTCAGCTTGAGCTGGATTTCGACCTCCCTAGCTTCGATGGGCGGGCCCATCAGGTTGTCTTTCTGGGATCCTTCCGAACGGCCTATCTCCTGTTCACCGAGATCTCAACTGATGGAGGAATCACCTGGGTTTCTACCACGAGTTCGACTGAGTCGGGCAAATTTATTTACGTCGATATTCCGGCAGAATTACAGTCATCCCAAACTCTCAGGCTTCGTTTACGTAACGAGGCACCAACGCGGTTCACTTTCAATTTTTTCCTCGCCGGGTTTGCGCTCATTCCGGAAATCGAGAAGATCACCGATTATGATCAATGGCGTTGGGAGGCCTTTGGGACCATCCTTAATCAAGGGGAGGCCGCCTCGGCCAAGGTGATGACGAAGAATGGCATGACGAACCTTGAGAAATTTGCTTTCAATGTTCCGCCAGATTCCGATGCCATTTTCCGGGTGGATCCTCTTAACGCTGGTTATCAGGGGTCTCCAAAAATGACGAAAAGACCGGACGGTTCTCATGCTTTTCACTTTGTGCGGAGGAAGCCATCTCCCCTTTTGGGAGTTGAGTATAATTTTCTGGAATCGTCCGATCTCCTGGGCTGGGCTGAAGTTGACGATACCCATTTGACGGTGATTGATCTTGGAAATGATTGGGAACTGGTCACTCGCGCTATGAATGATGAAGAGTCACTTTTCTTTAGGGTCGAGCTAAGAGAGTTGTCGGTCTAAAATAGGAGGAACAATTCCGGGTATCCATTTTTGTATGAGTCGGCAAATCTCTGCGGGCAAAGCTTCCACCATCTATCTCGGGAGTAAGCTGCTCACGAAATTCATTAGTTTTGCCCTGATTCCGGTGTGGACGCTTGTTTTTGCGCCCGCTGAATATGGGGTCATTGGTAATCTCGCTGCTTGGGCTGGTTTTCTTGCGCCCTTGATGATGATCGGGCTCCCGAGTGCGACTCTCCGTTTGAAGAGTGACTGCACCGATGAGGGGCAGTGGAGTCGCTTCGTGGGGTCGATTGCGCTGATCTTGCTTGCGATGTCCGGGGTCTTTCTCCTGGTTTCGTGGCTGGTTGGGCCCTTTGTCTGGAGTTATCTGACCTCAGGGGACATTCCTTACTGGCCGCTCGTTCCAATTACACTGGTGGCGGTCTCCTTGGGCGCGCTTGCGCGCCTTGCACTCGCGGTTCACCAAGCCGAACAAGAACCGGCGAAGGTCATGGCCTACGAGCAGGCGCTCTCGACGGGGGTCATTGTTTGCGCTTTGGTAGGGGTCTTTCTCTTCCACGGGGGAGTCACGGGATACATGTTCGGTGGGCTTGTCGGGGCCGCCTCGGTTTCCCTATTTTTTGCGGTAACTTTGTGGAAGAGGCGGTCCGGATTCTACTTTGAAGGGGCCCTCGCGATCGATGCGGTTCGGTATGGACTCCCATTGGTTCCGCAAGCCTTGGCCGCTTGGACCTTGAATCTCTCAGACCGAGTCATGTTGGAGCGATTCAGTGGTCTGTCGGAAGCCGGGCTTTACAACCTTGCGGCCAATTTTGGGATCATAATTTCGATGGTTGCGATTAGCATCAATCAAGCGGTCCTGCCGCGCTACCTGCAACGAGCCAAAGACAGTTTCGAGTCCCGGGAGTCGCGGAGCGTGGCCCTCAGAGAGGTCGTTATCGGAGGCTTCATTGTTCTGGTTGGGATTTTCATCATGGCTGCCACGGCAGGTCCAATGGTGCTGGGTTGGATGGTCAATGAGCGCTATCTCGAAGCTCTGCCACTCTTGGTCCCTATCCTTGGAGGGTGTTTCTTTTTTGGGATGGGTCAGTTTCTGATCTTGCCCCTGCTGTATCAAAGAAAGACGAAGTTTGTGGCTGCCGTCACGGTGATCGGAGCGGTCTTAAATATTGGCCTGAACCTCTATTTTATCCCGAGACACGGTGCGATCGCGGCAGCCTATACGACCTTGGCGAGCTACGCTTTCACCGGTCTGCTGGCTTACATCTTGGCCCGTCGGGCTGATTGGTTCGGAATGGGTGCGGGAGAACTGATGGCAATCTGTGGGGGTGCTTCCCTGAGTTTGGTTCTATGTCTTCATTTCGATGGCCCGGGAGTTGCTGACCTCGTTTGGCGTTTTGTTCTCAACGGGATCTTGGTGGCCGCCTTTGCGTGGTGGCTTTGGAAACTCACTAAAAGTCATAAACGCCCCATCTAAACGATGTCTATTCTTGCACTGATTCCAGCGAGGGGAGGGTCCAAAGGGCTCCTCGGAAAAAACATCAAAGAGTTCTGCGGAGAGCCTTTGTTGGCTTGGTCGATTCAGGCGGCGAAGGAGGCCCTTGCTCCGATTTCCCGCATTGTGGTGTCTTCCGAGGACGAGGAAATTTTGAAGGTTGCGAGGCGATGTGGAGCCCATTGTCCTTTTACCCGTCCCGCCGAGTTGGCAACCGATGCCGCTTCGGGGTTGGACCCCGTCCTCCATGCCCTCGATTGGCTGGCTGAGAATGAGGACTACCATCCCGAGTGGCTTCTTCTCCTCCAACCCACCAGCCCGCTTCGCACAGCTGCCGATATTGACGCGGCCTATCAATTGGCGTTGGACCATGATGCGGAATCGGTGATGGGCGTGACAGAGGCTCAGTCACATCCCATGTGGACTAAGACAATTGGGGGCGATGGCAAACTTCACGACTTCATCGACCGAAAGGAGCCTTTAGGGATCAGGCAGGATTTACCACCGGTCTTTGTGATTAATGGTGCCATCTATCTTATTCGAGTGGGTGCTTTGGTGCGGAATCGCTCATTTTCGAGCGACGAAACGGTTGCCTATCGAATGCCGCCTGAGCGTTCATGGGACATTGATACCGAGCTTGATTTTAAGATCGCGGCTTTTCTTAAAAATGAAGTTCTCAATCAGGTCTGAAAAGACTTGCTCCGTGTTTTTATAAGCCTTCCTCCTCCAAAAAAAATCATCGTGTCGTCCGGCGAATCTGCAATCCCTCCTCAAGAACCCTGCGAGCAAAGTCGCTCTGAGCGTCCTCCTATCGTGATTTTAGGGGCGGGTGGGCACGCCCGGGTTTTGCTCGATCTGGCGGAGTTGTTGGGCCTTGAGGTCATGGGGCTGACCTCGCCCCATCATGAGGTGGGGACTTTGGTCGGAGGGAAACCAGTGCTGGGATCGGATCGGGTTCTTTTTGAGCGAGAAGTGGGTGGCGTGGAGCTGGCGATTGGATTTGGGACTACCGGGGTTTCTCCCTTCCGGAAAGCTCTCTTTGACCGGATGCGGGATGCGGGTTACCGATTTGTGACCTTAATCCATCCTTCAGCGTGTGTCTCGGGCGGGGCGGTTGTTGGTGAAGGAAGCCAGATTATGGCTGGAACGGTATTGCAGACTGGGGTGAAGGTCGGCGAAAACTGCATCGTCAATACTAGGGCTTCGCTAGACCACGACGTGTGGGTCGGCGATCATTGTCATATTGCACCAGGGGTGGTTTGTTCGGGGAACGTCGAAGTGGGCGATGGTTCGCATCTCGGAGTGGGCGCGGTCGTGATTGAGGGGATCAAAGTAGGAAGCGGGTCCATGGTGGCCGCAGGAGCGGTGGTGGTGGTGGATTTGGCTCCCGGAGCCCGGGTCAAGGGGGTTCCGGCCCGCAATTTTTGAATGACATGAGTTCGACAATGGAGAGAGAGAAAAAAAGGTGCGTCATCATCGCAGAGGCCGGGGTGAATCACAACGGTGATCTGGAAATGGCGAAGCGATTGATCGAGAAGGCGGCCGAGGCCGGGGCTGATTATGTCAAGTTCCAGACTTTTAAAGCAGACCGGATTGTGACGGCGAAAGCCCGCAAGGCGGGATATCAGTTGAAGGGGACCGATCAGGCGGAGGGTCAACTCGAGATGATTCAAAGACTCGAGATCGACCGGCCTGCTCACGAATTGTTGATGGCCCATTGTGAGGCCAATCAGATTGGGTTCTTGTCGACGCCGTTCGATGAGGAAAGTGTCGATCTTCTGGTGGAACTGGGAATCCCGGCATTTAAGGTCCCCTCGGGAGAAATTACGAATGTGCCTTACTTACGGAAAATTGGAGCCACGGGCTTACCTGTTTATCTTTCGACCGGGATGGCGACTCTCGGGGAGGTGGAGTTCGCGATTGAGACCTTGGAGGCGGCGGGTTCCCGCAGGGATGAGATGACCGTGCTCCATTGTAATACCGAGTATCCCACTCCGATGCATGACGTGAATTTGAAGGCGATGCAGACGATGGCGATGGCCTTTGAGGTCGCCTCGGGGTACTCCGATCATACCTTGGGGATTGAGGTGCCGATTGCGGCTTTGGCGTTGGGAGCGAGCGTGATTGAAAAGCATTTCACTCTCGATCGGAATCTTGAAGGGCCTGACCATGCCGCAAGTCTTGAGCCTCAAGAGTTGGCTGCGATGGTGCGGGCGATCAGAAATATCGAATGTGCGCTCGGTGATGGAGTGAAGCGACCGACAGCGAGTGAGAGCAAAAATATTGCGATTGTCAGGAAATCCCTTGTGGCCTCCCGCCCGATTCGAGAAGGGGAAGTGTTGACGAAGGATAATGTGACGGCAAAGAGGCCAGGGTCGGGAATTAGTGCGGCCTCTTGGGATGATGTCATTGGGGGGAGGGCCCGCCGTAACTACCAACCAGATGATTTAATTGAATGGTAAAGCGTAAAATATGTGTTGTGACTGGAACGCGGGCCGAATACGGTCTCCTGCGTTTTGTCTTGGAGAATCTCAAGAATTCAGACGAGGTAAGCTTGCAGATCGTGGCGACGGGGATGCATCTTTCTCCGGAGTTTGGGCTCACCGTGAAGGAAATCGAAGCGGACGGATTCACGATCACAAAGAGGGTGGAATCGCTGCTGTCCTCCGATACTCCCACCGGGATCGCGAAGTCGACCGGGTTGGGGATGATTGGTTTTGCGGATGCTTTTGCGGAATTGCAGCCGGACCTCATTGTCCTCCTGGGGGACCGCTTTGAGATTCTGAGTGCGGCGGTCTGTGCTTTGTATGGCAGGATCCCGTTGGCCCATTTGCATGGTGGGGAAACTACCGAAGGAGCCTTCGATGAGGGCATTCGTCATGCCATTACCAAGATGGCGCACTTTCATTTCGTGGCGGCGGAAGCTTACCGTGATCGCGTGATTCAACTGGGGGAGGATCCGGATCGGGTCTTTCAGGTGGGTGGCACCGGGGTGGATGCGCTGAAGAAAACACGCTTTCTGGGCCGCGAGGAATTGACCGAAAGAGTGGGCTTTGATTTGAGAGGGCGCTTTCTTTTGATTACCTATCATCCCGTGACCTTGGAGCACGCTTCGAGCGCGGAGCAGGTTGAGGAGCTTTTCAGGGCATTGCGCCAACTGGATGAGGAAGTGACCTTCCTGTTTACGATGCCGAATGCTGATACCGATGGTCGCGTGATGATGCAAATGATCGAGACCTTTGTAGAGGAGATGGCGGGGCGCGCCTTTGCCAGCGTATCCCTGGGTCAGCGCAATTATTTGTCGGCGATGAAGCATTGCGTCGCAGTTGTTGGGAATTCTTCGAGTGGTCTTTTGGAGGCTCCGACTTTACGGGTTCCCACCGTGAACATTGGGGATCGGCAGAAAGGGCGCTTGATGGCAGAGAGCGTGATCTCCTGTGAGCCTGATGCCACGGCCATTTTTAAAGCGCTGGGCCTTGCCATGAGTTCAGGATTCAAGCCCACCTTGGAAGGGACGCATTCTCCCTACGGGGAGGGTGGTGCTTCTGATCGGATTACTGAAATTCTCCTAAAAGTTGACCTGGATCCAAGTCTCCTTAAGAAACGGTTTTATGACCTTCCTGTCGCGAAACGCTAAGAACTCTCTTTCGATACCATGTTGAAGAAATCAGGACAGATCCTCTCGACTGTCAAAGGGCTCGACCAATGGTGGCGGCTCTTTGAGGGGATGTTTGATGATCTTCATGGCGAGAAAAAGGGATATTTGACGGTCTCAAGGTACCTCGCAGCTCGCTTTGGAGACTTGGAAGTGGCCCGTTCCAGTCGGCCTTCGGGAGGCAAGCAAGAGGGGCGAGATTTCCGGGAGCGTGAGCGGTCCCAAGCGGTCGAGAGACCCCGGCGGAGGGCGGGCGGGGTGGTTCTGTTTGTTCCCAACACGGGAGCTTCCTACTGTTTGGGAACTTGTCTCAAGCTCGCGCATCAATTGAAAAAACGGTTTCCTGAGACCCCGATCAAGTTCCTAACCTTTTTTGATTACGGGAAGCAAGTGGACGAGACTTTCCCTGCCGGTGACTGGTTTCGAATTAGGAAGGGATGGAATGCCTTACACCCGAAGTCGCTGGTGGGCTCGGTGTTTTATTCCCGGAAATATCTCACGAGAATGGCGGAAGTTGACGAGATCGCCTGCGCTGCCCGGGAGGTTTTTGGGAAACGGTGGCGCTGGTCGATTGGAATTTGGATGGTGCGCCACTTTCTGCAAACCGAGGTGGCCTTCCGTTGGCTCAAAAAGGAGAAGATTGCCGCCGTGGTGACGATCAACGATGTCGTCAAGCCTGGGGCCTGTTTTGTCACCGCCGCACAGCGGCTGGAGATTCCGTCGATTCTTTTACAGCATGGAACCTTAGGGCCCATTAGTGCTCCTTTTGATGCTGACGAATGCTGGGTATGGGGTCCGAGTACCGTCGGGTATCTTGACTCCATGGGGGTGAGCCGGTCGCGAATTTTTGAAGTTGGTAATCTGGAAATTGAAGACAATGCCAAGCACAGCTCGCCGCAAGATTTTGAGGGGGGCAAGGTCATTTTGATTCTTCTGCAATGGGTGGGAGCGAAGATCTGGGACGAGCCGGTGTTTCGGGAGATTGTCTTTGACACTGCGGTTGCGATGGCGAAGATTTGCCCGGACTGGACCTTACGGATCCGTCTTCACCCCTTGGATGGTGACGATGTCATCGCGTCAATCCGAGCGCTTCTCAAAGAAGGGCCAATCCAGCTGAGTTTTTCGAGACGGGAAATGGCGGTGGCCGAGGATGTCAGGCAGGCCACGGCCGCCCTCACCGTCAATTCATCGGCCCTGGCGCATGCGATTGTGTTACGGAAGCCCTACTTCCAATATTTGCCTGAGCATTTGGAGGAACGGATAGGGACGCGATTTGTGGGGTTCGCAAATGTCGGGCGGAATCCCGACGACTTGGCATCATGGCTGACGGGAGTGGTTTCTGGTGAGCTGCCTGTGGCGGAAGCGCTCTCGGCCGTCTTCGCAAATCCTGGGCAAGGACTGGAGGCGGGTGCTGATCGCTTGCACCATCTTTTGGGGTCGAAACTCTGACCAAGCGCTTCTTTCAAATCATCTTATGTTCATGACACGAAAAAACCTTCAGGAAATCTGTTTAAGGGGAGAGGCCACTCTCCTCGAAGGGATGAGGGCGATTGATCGCGGGGCGATCCAGATGGCCGTTGTCGAAGATGGCGAGGGCACCATGGTGGGTTTGATTACCGATGGTGATATTCGTCGGGGGCTCCTAGCGGGAATGAGTTTGTCAGACCCCATCGAAGCTTGCTGCCAGCGTGGTTTTGTGTCCGTCTCCGAGGGGACGGCCAGGGTTCAGGTGCTTGAAATGATGTTGGCCCGTAGTTTTGAACATGTCCCGGTGGTCGATGAACGGGGGTGTCTTAAAGGAGTGCATTTGCTGACGGAATTTTTATCTCCCCGGCGTCGAGAGAACATTGCCGTCATTATGGCGGGTGGCAAGGGGACCCGTTTGGGTGAGCTCACGAGATCCCTTCCCAAGCCCATGATCAAGGTCGCTGGACGTCCCATCCTCGAGCGGATTATCCATCAGTTGGTGGGAGCCGGCGTGACGAAGATCTACCTCGCGGTCAATTATCTTGCTGAGGTGATCGAGGATTACTTTGGCGATGGTCGGAAATTTGGCTGCCAAATTTTCTATTTGCGGGAAGAGTCCCCTTTGGGTTCGGGAGGGGCCTTGTCCCTTTTGCCGGAGCCCATTGATGAAGCGATTTTGGTGATGAATGGCGACTTAATCTCGGAGTTCGATGTCGAACGCTTTTTGGATACCCATGAGAAAACGAAGGCCGCGATCACGGTCGGGGTCCAGAGTTATCAGCACCAGGTCCCGTTTGGTTGCGTCCAAATCGAAGACGGGCAAATCCGGGCGCTGGTTGAAAAACCGGCTCTGAGCGAGACGATCAATACTGGGATTTATGCGATTGCGCCGAAGTATGTCGCGATGGTTCCCAACAGTTTCTTCCCGATGATTTCTCTGGTTGAATCGGCTTTGAGGGCCGGTGAGATCGTGACGCCCTTCCAGATTGATGAATGGGTGGATGTCGGCGAACCCAAGCAGCTTGCGAGGGCGCGGGGCGAGGATCACTAAAATTACAAGACTATGAATATCGACGGAAAAACAGTCCTGGTTACCGGGGCCGATGGCTTCATTGGGAGTCACCTCGTGGAGGGGCTTGTGGCGGCCGGGGCCAAAGTCCGGGCCCTCGCTTACTACAACTCCTTTAACTCCTGGGGGTGGCTCGATTCCCTCCCTGCGGAAACGCTTTCACGGGTCGAAGTGATGACCGGGGACATCCGGGACCGGGGCACCGTGGCGAAGTTGATGCCGGGAATTGAGGTGGTTTTCCATCTCGCCGCGCTCATCGGGATTCCCTACAGCTACCAATCCCCGGAGAGCTATATTGGGACCAACATTACCGGCACCTTGAATGTCCTCGAAGAGGCTAAGATCCACCAACCTGCCCGCGTTTTGGTGACCTCGACCTCGGAAGTCTATGGCACCGCCCAGTATGTTCCGATTGATGAGAAGCACCCCTTCCAAGGCCAATCGCCCTACTCTGCGACCAAGATTGGCGCTGACCGTCTTGCGGAGAGTTATTTTAGATCCTTCGAGACCCCGGTCACGATTGTGAGGCCCTTTAATACTTTTGGCCCGCGACAATCGGCCCGGGCGGTGATCCCCACGATCATTTCCCAGCTTCTTGCGGGGAAGGATGAGATCAAGCTTGGGAGTCTGTCTCCGACTCGCGATCTCGTTTTTGTGAAAGACACCGTGCAAGGTTTCATCGCGATTGCCGAGAGTGAAGAAGCGATCGGGGAGGAGATCAATATTGCGACCCAGAGTGAGGTCAGCATTGGCGCCCTTGCGGAGCTTCTGATCGAAAAGATCCGCCCGAGCGCCAAGATTATCTCCGATGAAGAACGGGTGCGTCCTAAAAAAAGCGAAGTCGAGCGCCTCTTCGGGTCCAAGGAGAAAATTACCCGTCTCACCGATTGGACGCAGAAATTCAGCTTGGAGGAGGGCCTAGAAGAGACCATCGCCTGGTTCTCGGATCCTGCCAATCTCGCCCGATATAAGGTGGATATTTATAATGTTTAGAACGGAGATGCGATTCAACATTGATCGTCTTCGAAAAACAGGGTCTTTCAAAGACCGGTGCGGGATGGGAAGCCCGCTTTGAAGTTCAGCGTTCATGATGACGAATGCCGACCCACTCCCAGCACCACGCAATTGACTGAATCAGCTATGAGCAATTCTTTTGTCCCTCTCTGTATTCCTGAAATGACGGGCCGTGAAAAGGCCCTTGTGTCGGAATGCTTCGACACTAACTGGGTTTCCTATGCGGGATCCTATGTCGGAGAGTTTGAGCGTTTGATTGCCGGGGCGAGTGGAGGGGCGCATGCGGTTGCGGTGACCTCCGGAACGGCGGCCCTGCATCTTGGACTGGTGTTGGCGGGGGTGCAGGCGGGTGACGAGGTCGTGATGCCGGGAATCAGCTTCGTGGCTCCGGCCAATGCCGTCCGTTACGTCGGAGCGTGGCCCTGTTTCTTGGATGTCGATTCGAGCGACTGGCAGCTCTCACCAACCCGGGTGCGTGAATTTTTATCATCCTGTGAGCGGAGGGCTGACGGGCGACTTTACAATCTGGGGACAGCGCGTCCGGTCACTTGCGTGCTGCTCGTTCATCTCTTGGGTGGGCTGGCCGATAGCCGGGCTTTCGGGGCAATTTGCGAGGAGTTTGGGCTCCCGATGGTTGAGGATGTCGCGGAATGCCTGGGCGCTTCCTTCCTCGATCGTAATCTCGCCTCACCCTTGGGAACGATGGACGAGGCCCGCCGTTTTTTGGGGACGAGTTTTAACGGCAACAAGATCATCACGACCGGAGGAGGAGGAGCCGTGATTTGCAACGATGAGAAGGTTGCGGAGCGGGCAAAGCATCTTTCAACGACGGCTAAGACCGAGCCGGCGACCTTTTATCACGATGAATTGGGCTTTAATTACCGACTTACCAATACCGCCGCGGCGATGGGGGTGGCGCAGATTGAAACCCTTTCTGAGCGAGTGGACCGGAAGCGGGAGATTGCGGAGGGTTACCGCGAAGCGTTCCATGATTTGGACGGGATCACTCTTCATCCCGAGCCCGAGAATTGCCGGAGTTCGTTCTGGTTGTATACTCTCGAGCTGGATCGACCCAGCGGGCCTCTCATTGCGAAGCTGGAGGAAGAGGGAATTCAAGCTCGCCCGATCTGGCATCCGCTTTCCGATCTCCCGTATCTCCGGCAAGAGTGCTGGAATGATGGCATCGCTTTTGGGACCGGATTGGTGGGGCGGGCGATCTCCCTGCCCTGCAGCCATAGCCTCACCAGGGAGGATCAGGAGCGGGTGGTGCAGGTGGTCTCTCAGTTCATGAAGTCGCACGCAAAGATCCCAGAAGTATCATGAGTGGTCTTAAGAATCAAATTCGGCTTTTACTTTCGCGACTCTGGGCCGGGATGGCGAGGAGACAGGGGGTTGAGGTCGGTGAAGAGGTCGTCTTCAATGGGCGGCCTTCCTTAAAACTCTGCGGTGGCAGCCGTGTTCAGATTGCCACGGGAGTCACCTTGAACAGCTATGGTCGGTCCAATCCGCTCTACTGTGCCCAGCCCGTCTCACTCTGCACCTTGGCTCCCGGGGCCGTCATTAAAATCGGAGCCCGCGCGGGATTGAGTGGATCATCCCTCTGTGCCCTGAGCGGAATCGAAATTGGCGAAGACACCTTAATCGGGGTGGGCTGCCGGATTTTCGATAACGATTTTCATCTCAGAAGTGAGGACGGCCAGAGATGGCGAAGTCCCGAGGTACACGAGGCGCGTCGGGTGACGATAGGGAAAAAAGTGTTCGTGGGGGCGGGAGTGACGATCTTAAAAGGAGTGACGATTGGCGATGGCGCGACAATTGGGGCGGGCGCGGTGGTCACTCGTGACGTCCCCCCTCATTCGGTGGCGGTGGGGCAAGCGGCAAAAATTTTGAGGATCCAGAATGAGGTGCCCTGAGGGTGAAAGAGATGCTCAGTAAGGTTTTCGAACTCATTTTGAGCGTTCGGGACCTTGATGAGGTCTTCCCTTTGGAAGATCGTGCGCTGGGAGCTCAGCAGAGGCATGATTGTCCCAGTTCACCCCTCCCAGCAGGATAGCCGACTGACTCATGAAGCGCATAAAATCTCAGGAGAAGGTTGATAAGTCTGGGGCGATTGGTGACAGTCTCCCCCCTAGGATGACCTCCGAACACTCCCTTTCTTCAATTCTCCAACCTACTGTTTTGTGAATCATTTTAAGCTGAATAAGAGCCTGCCTCGAGGGGCGGTGCAACTGAATGTCATCGCCCTGCTCGGCGTTGCGGTCGTAAGCGCTTTTGTGCTGGGGAACTTAATTGCCCAAGGAAATATCTTGATGGCCTACTTGGGCCTTCTGGTTGTGGTTGGATTGGTGGCTCTCCAGCAGTTGAAGTCCTCGTTTTGGTTGCTCATTCCCTTTGCGATGATCTCGAACCTTCCGGCGATTTCCATCATCATCGCCTCGCTGACCTTAGGGGAGCTCTGGATTCTCGCCTCTTTGGTCTTCGTGGGTCTGTATTGGATTCTCGAGAGGCGGAAACTCCAATTCGCTTTGAAGGGGTCGGGAAAATGGATGTATGGCTATTTTGGTTGGTCTCTCCTTATTCTGGCCATGAATCCGGTGGGCATGACCGCTGCGGGTGCCGATGCGGGCGGATTGCGTTTCTATTTCAAGATTGCGCTGGCCTTCTGCGCCTTCTTTATCATCGCGAATAGCACGATGGGCGAAAAAAATGCCAAGCGGATGATTGTTTTGCTGCTCGTTGGAGTGGCGGCCGAGACGGTCTTCAATCTCGTGGGTGCTTTTGTCCCCCAGGTTTCTTTTTTGACGGCGACCGCGGCGGGAGGGGCGGGAGATGCCATGGGTTTCTATGGATGGTCCCAGCTTCTAGCCGTTCTTCCCGCGCTTGCCATTCCCTTTATCTTAGCGCGCTTCACGATCAGTGAATTGTTTCATCCGTCGAAATGGTGGGTGTCCTTGACCGCCTTGGTTTTGCTGGTGATGGTTCTTGCTTCGGGAAAGCGATCGCTGGCGGTGATCGTCCTCATCTATCCCGGGCTCATCGCTGTCATCAGAGGCCGGGTCGCGATCGCGATCGCCTATGGAATGGCCGGGGTTGTTGGATTTATCTGCCTGTATGGAGTTCATCTCTCAGGAATCAGCCTCCCGAAGAATACCCAGCGGGTTCTTTCGGTGGTCCCGGGAATCGCGGGCTTGGACCGAGATGTGACCAGGTCCTCCGAGAATAGTTTCCGGGAAACGTTGAATCGAATCGCCCTTGAGGAGATCAGAGCGCGGCCGACCCTAGGTGAAGGCTTCAAAATGGATGTGGATACCCTTTATTACCTCGAAACAAATCCTAACAAGGTTCTCGGACTCGGTGATCACTTCGACGGGGCCAAGCATGCCGCGACTTCCAACTGGCACAATACTTGGCTGGGAATTTCGGCAGACTTTGGAATTCCGGCCGCCGTCATTTTTGCCTTTGTGATGATTTTTTATATCAGGCATTCCTTGAAGATCCTCAGAAGGTTGGACCCCAAAAGTTACCAATGGACCTTGGTGGCGGGGCTTCTCGCGATCGTGATTGGGGAACTCTTGAGGTCTTGGCAGTTCGGGCACGCTTCGCTGAGTTATTGGCAAATCTCCTGGAAGGTGGGCGTTCTCTTCGCCGTCGACAATTGGTTAAAAGTGGCGGAGGCCCAAGAAGAAGCGGAGCGAGCCAAGGCCCTAGCAGCACCTCTGGCGCGTCCGGGTGGCATGGGCTTTGCCAAATCGAGGCTATAATCCCCACGCTCAGAATGAGCTGGAAGAAAGAGCGCTTCCAGAAGGCCTCGGGAATTCCGTAGGGTTTTCCGGGTCGTGCGTGGGGGCGATTGGAAGAATGAAAGGAGAGAAGCTCTCAAACGCAATGCCATTGTCAATTCCCTCAAAAAAATCCATCAGTTAAAACCTACAATAAATCGATAAATGATAAATGCACTCGTAAACATTACTCGTCACATCACTGGGCGATACCTCTTTAAAAAGAGGCTGCCCCGTCGATTCGGGAATGGATTGATATATGTAACAACACGTTCAGACATTCGCCTCATGGTGCCGGGATGGTCCCGTTCTGCCGCTGATCTGGTCAGGGTGGTGGACCATTATGTGCAACCAGGACAGGTCGTCTGGGATATTGGCAGCAACTTGGGGATCCTTTCGTTCTGCGCCGCGCTACGTTGTGGTAAAGCCGGACGAGTCTATTCCTTGGAGGCCGACCCCCGCTACGCCGATATTCAGGCGAGGAGCGTCATGAAATTTCCTGCGGAGGCCGCTCGGGTCGATGTCCTTTGTGCCGCGGTAGCCGATCAGATCGGCTTACTCGAACTTCTGATTCCTAAGAAAGGGCATGCCCGTAATCACCTTACCGTGGTTTCGGGGAATGCCGCCGGGGAGGCGGAGAACTTCAAGCCCGTGATCACGGTCGATTTGGACTGGCTCCTTGATCGGTGGATGAAGCCCGATTTTATCAAGATCGACGTGGAAGGCGCCGAAGTTCTCGCGATACAGGGTGCCGAGAGGTTATTCCGTGAGGTGAGACCGATTGGTTATATTGAATGCGCAAAGGAAAACAGAACGGCCATGACGTCGTTTTTTAAAAAATGGGACTATGAGCTCTTTGCCCTCGGGTCTGACGGCGTGGAAGTGCCGTTGGAAGAGTTTGCTTTCAACACAATCGTAAAGCCCAAAAATAGACTTATGCAGGAATAAATGTCGAAAAGGAACGATCTGGAATTTAGAAAGCCCCAAAATCGGGTTAAGTGATATGTCTGATCTTCAGTCGGGAAACCTTGGCCAAAGTTGGGAGGATTGCGCAGCTCCCGCACAACTCCTTGTGGAAATATTCGGAAGCTTAGATGCCGAGGGCATTAAGTATTGCATAATGCGGAACTATGATTTACTACCGCGTAGTGTCGCTGATAGTGACTTGGACATTCTGCTGCTGCCGGATCAACACGTAGCTGCAGAAAGGGCATTACGACGTGCGCTCGATCTTCACGGTGGTGCGGTCATCGGAAAAATTCCCGCGAGAGGAAGCTACCTTAAAACAATGGGATGTAGGAGTGGGAAATGGTGGGGGCTGGCCATCGATCTTGTTGCCGATGTCGACTATCGTGGCATGGTCTATATTGAGGCTGCCGACGTCATCAGGAGAGCGATCGTTCGGGATGGGGTCTGTGTGGCCGACGAAGCTGATGCCGCTCTCGGCGCACTGGCAAAAGAATTGCTCAATAATCTCTCCACCGAGCCACGCTACCTCGAGCAAGCGCGCACGATTTGGCAGGAACGAGGCGACGAGTGTCTTGAGGCCTTGGGGCGCTTTAGTCGCGACCTTAAATGCCGTGTTGCCATTCTCTTAAACGATTCCAACCCCACGAGAGATCAGTTGCGCATTTTGGGGGAAGCGATGCGACGAGACCTTAAAGGGATCCATCGGCCCCTTGATTGGCTTGCGATCCGTAGCCGTGATTTTATCTCGCGATCTCTCAGAATATTCCGGCGGCCGGGATCTCTTATTGTGCTATCGAGTCGTGATCCGGCAATTGCGTTAGCGCTCACAAAAGAACTACTCCCTGTTCTGATGCGTGCTTTTCACAAGCGGGTTCTTATTGCTTACGGGGAACCTGAAAAATTGGAAGAGGTTTCATCCCTCACCCTCTCAAATGAGGCCGTTGAACCACCGACATCCCAAAGCGACGTAGGGATTCTCGGATTGATCAATAAGTATTTCGTTTGCTATTTTTCACGAGCTTATCCGAAGATGCTTGGGAAGCCCAACTTGATATGCAGTATCGGCTACCTTGAAGAAGCACCGAGTGTCCATAAATTAAGATTTTGGAAATTTTTGGGGCCGCTATTTCCAAACCCGGATCTTACGGTTCGCTTATGCCTTGAAACGAAAGAAAGAGAAGAGATGATTACTAATCAAACTTTTAAAAACACCGTTGTTGTGATTCCCAAAACAGACTCATCCAACAAGGTGGGATTTGATCCTAACGATGTTCTTGAATATATTTTGAAAACTCTCTCTTGTCGATTTCCTCGTTAGATTGATCTCCAGAGCGACGATTCCGGTGATGTGATTCGGTTTTTAAAAGAGCGGACGGCCCGATACACAGGATGGACAAACAAGGAAAAATAAGAATTCTGATGTCGGCTTTTGCCTGCGAGCCGGAGGAAGGATCGGAGCCGGAAGTGGGTTGGCGTTGGGCCGTCATGATGGCTCGTGACAACGAGGTCGTCTTGGTGACCCAGGAAAAGAACCGCAAACACATCGAGCCCTTTCTTGCGAAGAACCCGGGGGTTTGTGAGAACGTGACCTTCGTTTACCATGAATTTTGGCCATCGCTGAGACGCTTAAAGCGCCGCTTTGGTTGGTTGATGCTTCCCTACTACACGCTGTGGCAGTGGAGCTTGCGCGGGGTGGTGGATCGTCTCCTTGTAGAGCACGAGATCGATCTCATTCATCATGTCACCTTCGCATCTTTTAGGATGCCGGTATTTCTTAGGGGTCGTCCGGTCATTTGGGGGCCGGTGGGTGGTGCCGATACCGCGCCACGACATTTGCTGGGATTTCATGGACCCTGGAAGTCAGTTCTTCGTGAAAGAGTGCGAAATTGGAGTACCGCGTTGGCGGTCCGACTCTTACCGTTGATCGATCCCTCGCGCAGGACGGGCGGATGGGCCTTTGCCTCAACTCCGGGCACGGCGAGGGCTTTTCAGGCAAGTGAGATTCCGGTCGCGATTTTGCCGACGGTGGGGATGGTGGCGCAGGAGGACTGGCGGCGGGAATTTACCCCCGATGGAGAGCCGCTGAAGCTTCTTTTCGTGGGGCGGCTGCATCATCTCAAAGGCCTGCAATTTCTGTTCGAAGCCTTGCGAGAAATCCCGGCCGACAAGGTGGTTCTCACGGTGGTGGGGACGGGGCCGCAGGAGGATCATCTCAAGAATTTGGCAAAGGACATGATGATCGAGGACCGTGTCAATTTTGTGGGATTTGTCCTGCGGCCGGACCTGCCGGAAGTCTATCGGTCCCACGATTTGCTGCTGGCGCCGAGTCTCTATGAGAGCGGAGGGCTTTCGATTCTTGAGGCGTTTTCGTTTGGGGTTCCCGCGGTGGCGTTGAAGAGGGGTGGTCCTGCCCTGATTGTCGCGCCGGGTTGTGGGACCCTGATTGAGGTTGATGGTGAGGTGGGCGAAGTTTGCCGTGAGTTGCGCGCGACCATTTTAAGATACGGTCATGACCGGGAACTCCTGCTGAAGCAGGGGACGATGGCGAGAGCGCGCTTGCAAGAGGACTATTCCTGGGATGAAAAGCGCCTGCGAATGCAAGAAGCTTATGAGCGGGTCATGGGCACCTCCGAAAGCAAGTGACCGGAAGGGCCCTAATGAATCACAATGATGAAAATGAGTGAGACTTCCAAGCGCCTCTTGATTGTCGGCCAGACGCCCCCGCCGTGGCATGGGCAGGCCGTCGCCACGAAGATGCTCGTCGACCACGAGTGGTCGGACTGGGAGATTGATTCGGTCCGGATGGCCTACAGCGATGGCATTGACGAGGTGGGGAAGTTTCGATGGCGGAAGATCAGTCATCTTTTCGAGTTAACCCGGGAGGTTCGCAAGAAATTGAAGGAGGCCCCGGGAACGGTGATGCTTTATCCGCCGGCGAGTGCTTCCTGGTTGCCCTTTTTACGGGATATTTACTTTCTCATGGGCACCCGGCATCTGGCGAGGGGGACGGCCTTCATTTTCCATGCCAGCGGACTCCCCGCATTCGTGAGGAAGTCGCCGCTCCGTCGGTGGTTGGCGAGCCTGGCCTATCACGGAGCTGACCTTTCATTGGAGGTGGCCCAAGAGACGGTGACGGCCAAAGAAGTTTTTGAAGCGCGCGAGTCAGCATGGTGTCCGTGTGCGGCTGAGGTTCCCGACCTCCCGGCCCGGCCGGTGAAGAAGGGGGGAATCGCGAGGATTCTATTTGTAGGGAGCCTGATGGAGGGGAAGGGCATTTTGGAGATTCTTAAAACGGCGAAAGTGTTGAAGGAACGTGGTGAGGGGCCGCTGCAATTTGCGATTGTCGGCAAGTGGTCTGATGAGGGATTTCAGAAGAGTTGCGAAGACTTTGTGCGCGCGAACGATCTCGGGGAGTTCATCGATTTCCGGGGGCAGTTGACGGGTGATGAGAAGTGGGCTGCTTTTCAGGAAGCGGATCTCTTTTTCTTTCCCTCACATTACCGCTCCGAAGCGTCACCCATCGTATTGATGGAGGCCCTCGGTGTTGGGCTGCCGGTGGTTACTACCCACTGGGCCGGGATCCCCGCAATGGCCGGGGAGTGTGAAGCGGTGACCCTGTGCCCAGTGAAAGACCCGGAAGGGTTCGCCGAGGCCATCATGCAAACCTTGGCGAAGATTGCGGATTCAGACGAGTGGAGTGTCAAAGCGACGGAGTTCTACCGTGAGCGTTTCACTCCGCAGCAGTTTATTCAACGGATTCAGGATGGCTTGTCGAAGGCCGGACTCTCAAGATGATGGATTTTAAGAGCTGGAAAGCGGATCTCGAGAGGGTTCTCCCCCATCTTCAAAGGGTGGCCTTGGGAAGCGCGGTCGTCGGGATTTTCCCGCTGAGTGACCGGGTGGCACTGGGGCTTCCCCGCGATCAGAAATTGGCCCGAGAAGTGATTCGGCTCTATCGACCCATGAAGTGGAAGGCCCGGTTGTTCGCTCACTTGTTAGAGGGGGTGTCACGAACGGGGGTGTTGCGTTTGTTCAGGTCAAAAGGGCCCGGGGAAATGGTGCCAGAAATTTCTTGGTTGCAGGGTGTCTCCGATCTGGGGTTTCTGGGATGTCATCCGGGGCACGGGATCCGTTGTGTTCTGCTGAGCCGGGAGGAGGATGGAGGGTTGAGGGTGACCAAGGTGGCGATCGGCGGGAAGCTGGCCGCGGTGGTCGCGGAGGGAGAAACGCTGAGAGAATTGGGAGCGCGGTATCGGGGGGTGGTCACTTTTGGAGAAGCCGAAACGGGGGACGGATGGGCCGCTTTTTGGACCCCTCATGTCGCGGGGAAAGGTCCGCAATCCGTGCTTGGCGAAGGAGTGATTGACCTTTTGGAGGGATGGTTGCGACCTGAAAAGGTGACGATTGGCAACCTTTCGTGGGTTGAGGGGCTGTCCCGGAGGCTGCCTGAAAAAACGGGTGAGAGGCTCAAGGCACAGGAAATTCGCGCCGCGCTTGTTCATGGCGATTTTGCGCCCTGGAATTTAAGAGGTGCTCCCGGCGGGTTGGTGGCGATTGATTGGGAGTGGGCGCGCGAGGATGGCCTGGGAGGCTTGGACATCGGGCATGGCTTGCTTATGGAGGCCCTGTTGGTCAAGGGGCTGGCAGGAGCGGACCTTGTCGAGGCGGTTCTTACCGGGGCGAGGCAGGAGGGGATTGCGGGCTATTTGGAAAGGTGCGGGTGGGGGGATCTTAATCTGTGGTGTCTCCTGTCACTCCTCTATTCCGGTGACCAGACAGGACAGGAGATGGCGCGGGAATTAACGGCCCTTCAGAATAGGATGGAGCAACCGTCGGTGATCTGAGTAAGCTCACAAACACCCCGCGGGGAGGTTGGTCAGCAGCCTTTTATCGATCGATTTAAATAATGATTTATGAGTAAATTGCCCAAATCTGGGAAGAGAGTTTTGATCTCTGCTTATGCGTGTGCGCCGGACCGGGGTGCCGAGCCGGGGGTCGGGTGGAATCTTGTCGCTTATATGGCGGGAATGTATGGTTATGACCTCACCGTGATCACGCGGACGAAGCACCGTCTTGCGATTGAGGCAAGCCGTGATCCCCGCGTTCTGGGAGTCCATTGGATCTATGTGGATCCGCCGGAATGGATCTCGACCAAGAAGAGGGGGGCCTGGGGCCTGAAGGCCTTCTATTTGCTGTGGCAGCGAAAGATGCACGCAGCGGCGGAAGAGTATCTTCGGGATCACCGCGTTGACCTTGTTCACCACCTTACGTTTGGGAGTATCTTGCCCGCAACCTCGCTGGTTGATTTTGGCTTGCCGCTCGTGGTGGGCCCGGTCGGTGGGGCTGAGATGACTCCGGCCGAATTGGTGCCAGATCTGGCTCCGAGATTGTGGATCCGGGATCGGCTTCGGGCGGCCTTGTATCGATTCGGAAGTGGCTTGGAGTCGACCCGCAGAGCTTACAAAAATTGTTCGGTGGCGCTGGGAGCAACTGAGGAGTCCGTGGCATCCTTGAAGGAACTGGGAGCTAGGGATGTCAGGTTGGTGCCACAGTCCGGGTGTGGGAGTGACGAGGTCGCCGCTTTTGTGGACGCGAATCCTCCGGGAGAGTTTGCTCCCACTGGCCCAATCAGGCTCCTGAGTGCCAGCCGGTTGGTCCACTGGAAGGGCGTTGATTTGACGGTTGATGCGGTGGCCCGGGCGGTGGAGCAAGGGTGTGATATCGAGCTTTCGATTTTACAGGAGGGGCCGGAGTTGAAGTCCCTCAAGAAGTTGGTCAAAAAACGGGGATTGACCGGGAGGGTGAAATTTATCGGGAAACTGCCCACCCTAGAGGATGTTTATGAGGCGATGAGGCGGTCCGATGCGGTGATTCACCCTGCGGTGAACGAGGCTTTCGGACAATCGGTGTTAGAGGCCTTGGCGCTTGGTCGACAGGTGATCTGCCTAGACTGGGCCGGTCCCGGAATGATCGTGACCGGGGACTGCGGCATCAAGGTCGAGCCGGGAAACCGTGATCAAATCGTGAAGGGTCTGACTGAGGCCATGCTCTCATTGGAGGAACGGCGTGGACAATGGCTGGAGATCCAAAGAGCGGCCATTGCGAGAGCGGCCACCTTTAGCTGGCAGAGTGTCGCCCGGGAATTGGACCGGGCCTATCAGGACAGTTTAGAAGTTTTCTGATCCTCAAAATGATTCCTGATTTCACCATTGTTACCGCCAGTTATAATTATGGGCGGTATCTTCGCGAGTGCCTTGAAAGTGTGGTGCAACAGGAGGGCGTGACCTTTGAGCATCTCATTTATGATGGGGGTTCGACGGACGATACCGCCGAAATCGTGGCGGAGTTTCCGCACGCAGTCTTCGTGCAAGAACCCGATGAAGGGATGAGTGATGCCATCAACAAGGGATTTGCGGCAGCCAAGGGAAAGTGGGTGATGTGGCTCAATACGGACGACCGATTGAAGCCGGGAGCCTTGAAGGCGGTGCTCGCCTTCGCGGAAGGGAAGGATGAGACCGACATCATCTACGGGGGCTGGGATTTCATCGATGAGAAGGGTCGATTGATGAGGTCGATGACCATTTTCCCATTCCAGAAAGCGATGCTCTGCTACCTGGGATGCTACATCGGGTCGACCTCGACCTTTTATCGGAACGCGACTGTGGTGGCGGAAGGGCATCACTTGGATCAGAGTTTCGGATTTGTGATGGACGGTGAATATTACAATCGGCTCGCCTCGCTCGCTAAAAAATTCACCTATATGCATGCCCTCTTGGCCGACTTCAGGATTCACGGTATGAATCTCAGTTTCAGGCATAAGGAGTGCCGCAACGCGACCGAAGCGCTTGTTTTAGAGAAGCAGTATGCTGAATCGATTGCGATTCGGCGGACCTACGGATGGCATCAGGTGAAGCGGCCGCCCTGGGTCTGGTTTGTGGATGGCCTCCTGTTTGGCTATTATGGTCTCAAAAAGTTTGTCCTCAAACGTTGCTATCGCCGGTTTGTGCCGCTGATCCGGTTGTCGGTTGCAAGCGAAGAAGAGCAACAGCCATGATGAATCTCCGATCAGAGGATGGCCTCCACGAATTCGTGGCCGTGAACCGGGGGAACGTGGCCTTTCTTCGGTTCAAGCGCGGAGGATTAAAGCAGGGAAAATATAGTGATTGGGATATTGCGGTGCGCGAGCGGGGGACGGCCCTTGAGGCGTGTCGGACCCTTTATGGTGAGGCCTGGCTCAGGATTCCCAGGCAGTATGTCGTCCAGCATTATTATGAATGGGGGCAGTGTGACCTCCTCCCGGTCTTTGAATGGAATGGGTTTGACTATCTGGATCAGAATCTTTTTTGGGAGAACGTAGAGATTGGGAATGATGGGATTCCGAGACCGGCCTTGGGTCATGATGCCTACATTGCCTGGATGACCGGACTCCTTTGGGGGAGGCGGTTCGACCGACGTTACCGGGATTTCATCCGGCTCGGGGCGAGAGAGGATGAAGAGAATTTCCGGGAATGCCTTAACAGGGCATTTGGCCGGGGGCTTGGGGAGAAGCTCTATCGAATTGCGAGGCGTGGAGACGCGGCGGTGGCCACTCACTGGGTGGGGCAGATGAGGTTGTCTCTCTCGGTCCGTTGCCTCGGTCGCGCCCCTTTTGCGACGGGGATGTGCATTGCGCGTCATTGGTGGTGCGAGTGGCGCTTTCACCGACATCTTCCCTTCCCTTGGGTGGGTCTCCTCGGGCCAGATGGCAGTGGCAAGACGACCGTCATTGAGAAGCTCAACGAAAAAATCCGCTTATCCCGGTTGAAAATTTCTGTGATCCACTGGTTACCGGCCCTTCGTCCGGTGGTGATTTCCTCACACGGAACCGTCACCGATCCCCATGCCCAGAAAGCAAAGTCGGTGATCATGTCTTCCCTCCAGTTAGGGAAAATTCTTCTTTTTTGGTGGTGGGCATCGTTTCGCTATCTTTTCCACCTGAGGGCAAAGAGGGAGATGGTCTTGTCCGACCGCTTCTATTTGGATCTCTTGGCGGATCCCAAGCGTTACCGATATGGTGCCAGCACGAGACTTGCCCGATTTGTCTTTCGTTTTCTCCCGCGTCCCGACCGGATTATTGTTCTGAACGCTCCCGTAGAAACGATTCTCGCGCGGAAAAGAGAGGTTGCCGAAAATGAGCTGGAGCGACAGCTGAAGAGTTACCAGAAGATCGTTTCAGATCATCCTGAAAGAGCGGTGCTGGTGGATTGTGAAAGGGAGCCCGAAATCGTGGCGGATGATGTTTTGAATCATTTGTTGGAGGAGCTTGGAAAGCGGAGTCGATAATGAAAGTCGCCCATATTTTATCCTATTATCCGGGTCAGGAAGGGCTGACTAGTTTTTGTCGTGGCTTGGGAACAGCCTTCCAAAGGTTGGAAGGAATTGAGGTGCCCATTATAACTTTTCGCGCGAAGCCTTCCAAGGTGACCGAGGAGGATGGTGGGCCACTGGTGTTAAAATTTCCAAATCGCGGGCGGCATCCCTTCGATATTCCTGATGCTTTTATACAGGCGCTGGAAAACGGTGACTTGAGATTGGATGGGGCTGTTTTGCATGGAGCTTACAGTCCCCAGGTTTTTCGGTTGGCGATGGTCCTTCGGAAACGGGGGATCCCCTATCTCTTCATGCCCCACGATCCGTATGTGAAGAGTCTGCGACGTCATCATGCGGTCAGGAAGTTTGTCTATTGGCATCTCTGTGAGAAGAGAGTCATCAAAAATGCAGCGGCGATTCAGCTTTTGTCCGCATCCCATGAAAGGCCCTTGCGAGAGCTGGGATGCCAGACTCCGGTGCATACCTTGGCAAATGGCTGCGATCCGGAAGATTTGAAGTTCATTGCGTCAGATGCCCGGGTGCCAGGGCAATCTGAGGACTTCGTGATCCAATACTTGGGGAGAATGGATCGGAATCACAAGGGGCTGGATTTACTGATCAGGGGATATGGGAGATTTCTGAAGGAGATTCCCGGGGATTCCCGGGTGAAGTTAGTCCTGAGTGGAAATGATTGGGAAGACCGGCCATTTCTGGAGGCTTTGGCGGACGAACTGGGGTTGGGGGAGAGGGTGGTTTTCACCGGGCGGGTGGCGGATCATTCTGTCACGGTTCACTCCAGGGCTGATTTATCTGTCTTATGTTCGCGGTTTGATGGCTTCGGCTTGACGATTGTGGAGGCGCTTTTAGCGGGGCGGCCTGTTTTGGTGTCGAGCGCGGCTGGGGTCGCGAGCTACGTGGAGGAGGCGCAAGCCGGCTTGATTGTCGATCCCCAGGAAGGGTCGATTTGCGAGGGGCTCCTTTTGGCCTGGGCGAAGCGCGGGGAGTTGGCGGAAATGGGCAGGAGAGGGCAGCGGTTTGTGGTTGAGAATCTCACTTGGGAGATGATCGCACGGCGATCAGTGGATATTTATTCCGAGGTTTTTAGAGCCTAGGGCAGTGGATTTTTAGCAAGATTGACCTCAGATTTTTTTCTGCTTAGATTCTCTCTCTCACTTTCATTCATTCGATGCGTCGCAATACTTTTTCTATCACGTCTTCTTTGAGGGCGTTGCGATTCTCGCTAGGGGTGGGTTTGGCTGGACTGCCGGTCGCGGCTTTCGGGGTTCTGGACCTCGACGGGGACGGGGCCTCGGAGATTTGGAAGCTGCGTCATTCCGGAGTGTCGGCAGACGTGGGGGATGTTGATGGCGACGGGTTCTCGAATTTTGACGAAATGGTCGCTGGAACAGATCCTTCAGATTCAGCAAGTCTTCTCAGGGTGACTTCGCTGGCGTTGGGAAATGAAGTCCTTACGATGCAATGGGATGGAGTGGCAGGGAAGGCCTATACGATTCAGGCTTGGAATGCGGAGGAGGGAAACTGGCAGGTCGTTACGACGGTCACTCCTGATCCGGTTGATCGGACACGGTCAGTTGAATTTTTGTCTCCCGGTGAGACTGGGATCTATCGACTCGGAGTCACGGATTACGATGGTGACAGGGACGGGCTGAGTGCTTGGGAGGAACTCCAACTGGGGTGGGATGATGACGATGACCATAGCTCTGGTTCTTTGACGGTGGCAGACTATGAGGCGGCCTTGACGCTTTTGGAACAGCCTGGAGGAATGCCCTTGGTGTCAGGAGAGATTCTCCCGCCCCGATTACCGGATGCCGCGGAAGCAGCTCGATTTTTGGTGCAAACGACCTTTGGCCCCACCACCGAGTCGATCCAAGAGGTGATGCAACTGGGGATGAGTGGGTGGATAGACCAGCAACTGGGAATGAGGATGACGACAACTCGGAGTCAACTGAGTATGACGGGCCAGTCTTATAGTGCGGTGTGGTGGAGGCATGCGTGGTGGCGTACGGCGCTGGTGTCACCTGACCAGCTGCGGCAACGGATGGCGTATGCTTTGAGCCAGATTTTTGTCGTCAATAATGAACCCGGCACGGTGATTGGCGATAATCCTTATACGAAGGCGGTCTACTACGATGATTTTGTGAAGGGGGCTTTTGGCGATTTTCGCGAGATCTTGGAAGATGTCACTTACAGTCCGACGATGGGCTTTTATTTATCACACCTGAACAATCGTAAATCGGACCTGTCGATCAATCGTTTTCCTGATGAGAATTTTGCGCGCGAGGTGATGCAGCTCTTCACGATTGGCCTGTGGCAGCTCAATCTGGATGGCTCGCATAAATTGGATGCCGAGGGCGCTAGTATTCCAACCTACGACAATTCTGTCATCACCGAGATGGCCAAGGTTTTCACCGGAATGAGCCATAGCACGACGATGAGAGGCCGCCCCGCGACGAGCTTCTACGACTCGGCGACGGGGGATGACTACAAACTGCCGATGAAGGTTTGGGATGAGGAACATGAACCCGGGTCGAAAACCCTTTTTAATAATGTCACCCTCCCTGCCGGTCAGACTGGGGAAGAGGATGTGCAGCAGGCCTTGGATGCCCTGGCCGGCCATGAGAGCACGGCACCCTTTATTAGCAGATTGTTGATTCAGCGTTTCACCTCATCGAATCCAAGTCCTGATTATCTCCGCCGGGTGAGTCTGGCCTGGCAAGCCGGGGATGGTGATCTTGGCCGGGTTTTACGGGCCATCTTTTTTGATCCCGAGGCTCGCACCATTGACTTAGGAGAGGGACTACGGGGTAAGGTCCGTGAGCCTCTGCTCCGAATGACCCACATTATGAGAGCCTTCGCCCTGCCCGATGAATCAGGGAAATACGGAGTTCTGGCTTCGTCGATCAAGACGGGGTTGGGACAATTTGTGATGTCAGCGCCTTCTGTCTTTAACTTTTATCTCCCGGACCATTCGCCGACCGGCTTCTTCAGTGAGCGTGGTCTGGTGGCACCGGAGTTCCAGATCGCGACATCTAGCACAATTTTGTCGGCACATGACTTGTTGAAGACCACTGCGACGACAGGACATTGGGTGCGCGGGATCGATTTTTCGGATGAGCTTGGGATGTTGGGTGATGTCGAGGCTCTCGTCAGCCATCTCGACACCTTGCTGACCTTTGGGACAATGTCAGATGCAACCAAAGCTGCCGTCATTGATCGGATCAACGGAGAATCGGCCCAGATTAATAAGGTGGCGATTGCGGCCCAGACCATTGTGACATCTCCAGACTTTAGCGTCCTTAAGTAAATGATGAGGATGAAATCAAACTTGATGAAACGCCGTCGTTTTCTTGGTGAGGCGAGTTGTGCGTCGGTAGGGTCGATTGCGGCCTTGTCGTCAATTTTCAATTTGCGTCTCACTGGTTCGCTGGCGGCCGCCGCGGAGCCGCCAGAGGAGGATTACAAGGCGCTGGTCTGCATCTTCATGGCAGGCGGGAACGATTCATTCAACATGCTGACCCCGGGAAGTGGTGAGGCCTACGATGATTACGCGCTGGCCCGGGGAGCGCTGGCTCTGCCAGCCGCAGATCTCTCGAATCTCTCGGAGACTCTGCCCGATGGGCGTCAACTTGCGCTGAATAAGAGCATGAGTGAATTGCTGGCATTGTATGAAGGTGGGAAAGCGGCCTTTGTGGCGAATGTGGGCACCTTGGTTGAGCGGACCTCGGTGGCAGGAATTCAGAATGGGTCGGCGAAATTACCTCTGGGACTATTTTCGCACTCAGATCAGCAACTGCATTGGCAATCGGGCTTGCCGGATACCCGTTCGGCGGGATCGGGATGGGGCGGGCGCTTGGCTGACCTTTTTGCCGATCTCAATGGTGTCAGCGGGGTCTCGATGAATATCTCATTGGCCGGGATTAACCTCTTCCAGAGTAGTGGAGGAACGAGTGTCTTTTCCAAGAGTCCGGGAAGTGTGCCGGGGCTAGCGAATTGGGATAATCCAGCCCATCTGGGCCGCAGGAGAGCCATTGAAAGCGTCCTAGACGCGGAGTATCGCAATGTCTTTGAGAAAACCTTCGTCGCCCGAACCAAGGAAGCCATTGCGGCCGGGAAGGAGTATCAAGAGGCTCTGACCCTTGCCGATCCGGTGGCGAGCCCCTTCACCATAACGAATCCGATTTCGATGCAGTTGAAAGATGTGGCCGAGAGTATGGCGGCCCGTGGCGGTCTTAATAAGAAACGTCAGACCTTCTTCGTGATGGCCGGAGGCTGGGATCATCACGCCTCCCTTGATCCTCACCCGGCGATGTTGCGGCAGCTCAGCCAGGCCATTCAGGAGTTTCAAAATGCCGTCGTCGAGATGGCGCTAGAAGATCAGGTGACGCTCTTTACGGCTTCGGATTTTGGTCGCACTCTTTCCGCGAATGGTGGGGGAAGTGATCATGCCTGGGGCGGAAATCAGTTTGTCGTGGGAGGTGCGGTCAATGGCAAGAAGGTCTATGGAGAGTATCCTGAGCTTTCCTTGGGGAGCGTTTTGGATTCGGGTCGGGGTCGCTTGGTTCCCACGACTTCGGTCGATGAGTATTCCGCGGAACTGGCCCTTTGGATGGGAGTTTCCAAGTCCGACCTCCCTTTAATTTTCCCAAATATTGGCCGGTTTTATGATGTCACTCGTGAGGATCCCCCTCTCGGTTTAATGAATTTGTCGTGAGGAGGGGGATTGTCATTGGGAGCGCCCTCGGGGCGCTGATTGCCTATCTTGTCTTTCTCCGTCCTCCGGGAATTTTGTCCCCATCGCCCGGGGAGGACGTGGCAAATCACAAAGAAGAGGCAAAGGCGGGCATCGAGGGGATTCTTGCGCCCAAGCGCATCATCACCAAGTCGCTTTTCTTTGAGCAATATGGATCTTCCAATCGGAGTGTCGCCAACGATTTGGAAGCAGTTTCCTTGTTGCTGAATGATTGCCAACTGATGATGAAGGATTTCGAGTCCCAATTCCTGCCCGACAATCGAGCGATCACCTCTTTTTTGAGTGGCGGAAATCGGGAGGGAATCGCTTGGATTCCACCCGCGCATCCTTCGATCAATGATCTGGGTGAGTTGACTGACCGATTTGGCGGCTCTCTTTTTTTTCATCGGGAAGCGGCCTTAAAGTTTCAGTTACGGTCTGCGGGCCGGGATCAAATCATGTGGACTTCCGATGATGTCGTCTACCCCGACGGGTCCGCAATATCCCAAGATGATTGAGCTTGTCGGTCTTGGATAATCATCGTTAATCAAGAAAATGAATTCAGCAGTCAGTCAGCCGCAAAGCTTCCGGGAGGAAGGCTTGCAGCTGGGCGAAATTAGAAATCTCTCGGTTTCGACTCTGGCCATGGGTTTGGGCGCACTGGTTGTCCTTCTGCTGATGTATACGATCTATCCAGCCTATCCGACGACGAGCGGGAAGACGTTGGCTGGTTGGACCTGGTCTGCTTGTAATGCCCAGAATGGGTTTCTCCATGGTCGTTTTATCCCGGTGGCGTTTTCTGTCATGATTTGGCTGGCTTGGCAGAAGTCCAAGCTGGAGCGGATCAAGCCCTCATGGTGGGGAATGGTGGCGCTTGGATTTGGGCTCTTGCTCTACCTGGGATCGATCCGGACGATCCAGCCCCGTCTCGCTCTGATGGGGATCCCCTTTGTCATCATTGGGCTGACTCACTTTTGTTTTGGGTTTAAAATCATGAAGGCTGTCATTTTTCCGGCCTTCTTTTTCTGGTTTACGATTCCAGTGCCTAACCTAGAGGCGGCCCTGACCGGGAACCTGCAAACGTTGATTACGAAATCCTGCTACCACGCGGGCTTATTGTTGGGGATGGATCTCACTTCTAGTGGATCGACGATCACGGTGAAGGGAACGGACCTCGAAATTGCGGGGGGGTGTAGTGGAATCCGTTCCCTGATGGCGCTCGTCATGATTGCGGCGGTCTACGCGAATTACACCCAGAAGTCGCTTTGGAAGAAGGCCGTGCTTTTTGCCTCATCGTTCCCGTTGGCCATCGTCGGTAATTTTGGGCGAATTTTCACGATACTCGTGCTTTCCCAGCTAGGGATGGCAGACTTTGCCAAAAAGACCTATCACGACTGGGCGGGGCTCTTGTTCTTTTTCCCAATTGCGTTATCGGGCCTTTATCTGGTCGATTTTCTTTTGAATCTTAAAGAACGCCGCAAAAAGAAGGTGAAGCGATCAGTCCGGACCATCACGACCAAGGAGAGCGAGGTAGCGACAGAATGAAAATACGTGCAGCGATTCTACTTGTAGTGGCCGTCACTTTTGCGGGCGTGGTCTTTGCCTTTCCAAAGGCTTCTAGCATGAAACCTTCTAGGCTTGCGAGGGATCTTCCCGAGGAATTTGGTGATTGGATTGGAGTGCCTGCGGAACCTGGAAAAAGGGAGAAGGAGGTCTTGGCCAAAGATACCGAGTTTGAGCGGATGCAATACACCCACATTGATGGGATCCGCCCGCCGGTCGAGGCGTCCATTGTATTTTCCGGGAAAAACCTCAGCCAAAGTATTCATCGACCTGAAGTTTGTTTACGCGCCCAGGGTTGGGAGTTTGTGAGTGAACGGTATTTAAATTGGAGCGATGTTTTACCGAATGGCGAGGGCCTACCAGTGAAGGAGATTATTTGTCGGCTGGAGCGAATGCAGGAAAGCGCCAGTGGTGACCTCGAACCGATCGTGCTCGAAAACGGTGAAAAGGCTTACGTCTGGAGAGCATTCTATTATACCTTTTTTGGACATTCCAAAATCGTTTCAGGGCATTACCAGCGGACAGGCGAGGACATCAAGGACCGGATTTTTAAGGGATACGACCAACGCTGGGCGTATGCCACCTTTTCATCGTTCATTACCGAGAAGTTCGTCGAACAGGGCTTCTCAACGGGTAGTTTTGCGGTGTTGAACGAGGAGCAAACAGCAGAACATATTGCCGATTTTCTTCGGGAACTTGTGCCTTTTGTCGTGGCAGTGCCGGGCAAGGGAGTCGATCCATCCCTTGCCGACGGGAAAATCTTGAATCATGAGTGATAGAGGGGCGAAGCAACATTTCTCCATTCAAGTTCTTCAGCTCATTGATGCCGTTCTTGTCTGGGTCGCTTTTGGATTGGCGGCCGCCTTCAGGGATCCACTGAGGCTGCTTCTCGGAATGTCGGTAGATGGGGATGTTGGCTTGGAGGCCATGATGTGGGTTGTCTACGTCGCGGTTCCGTTAACCCCTTTGCTGCTCGAGAAATCGGGACATTATGACCGTTTGTTGTCTAGGAGTTCGGGTCAGAGTTTGAATGGGCTTTTCCGAGGAGTTCTGCTGATGGCCTTCGTTGTTGGGAGTGTGGCGGTCTTTGGAAAACTGGAAGGTGCGAGGCGGCTCATTCTGGCTGTAGGGTTTGTCTTTACCCTTATTCTTCTTTGGGGGCGGATGTATGTGACGTTCAGCATCCTGAAAAAGAGGGCGAAACATGAAGGGTTTCTCGAGAGAGTGGTTTTGGCTGGAAGTTGGGAGGAAACTACGACGTTTTTAGAGGAAGTAGATTCAGAGGTCTCTTCTGCTTGGAAGATTGTTTCTCATTTTGATCTGAGTGAACATACCGTTGAAAATTTAGAAAGTTTAATTCGGACTGAGTCGGTGCAACGTGTTGTATTTCTGGCAGGGCATACCGAGTTTGAGAGAGTGTCACGGGCTGTCGAAGCTTGCGAAATTCAAGGGGTTGAGGCTTGGATCGGAGCTTCCTTTCTTAAGACCCAGGTGGCTCGCCCAAGTTTCGATATTGTGGGGGGAAAGCCGATGTTGGTTTTTCGATCGACTCCGGAACTCTCATGGCAATTGTTCGCGAAGAAGCTCGTCGATATCGTTGGATCTCTCGTGATTGTGATCGGCTCATCTCCTTTTTGGATCGCGGCCATCATTGGAATCAAGTTTTCGAGTCCTGGAGCTCCCGTCATTTTCCGGCAGCAGCGTGCCGGTCTCTATGGCAAGCCGTTCAATATTTACAAGTTCAGGACAATGATTCCGAACGCGGAGGCACAACTGGACAAGATCAAGGAGGAACACGGTAATGAAATGGAGGGTCCGACGTTTAAGTTGGTGGTCGACCCACGCGTGTTCCGATTTGGCCGCTTTCTACGGAAATACAGTATTGATGAGATTCCTCAGGTGATCAATGTCCTGAAGGGGGAAATGAGTCTTGTTGGTCCCCGGCCTCTGCCAATCCATGAGATTGAAGCGATTGACGACTCGGCACACCGTCGCCGTTTGAGTATGAAGCCAGGCATCACCTGTCTCTGGCAGATTAGCGGGCGCAGCGATATTACCAGTTTTGAAGAGTGGGTGAAACTTGATGTCGCCTATATTGATCGGTGGACCATTTGGGAGGATCTCCGGATTCTTCTGAAAACGATTCCGGCAGTCTTATTTGGAAAAGGAGCACGATGAAAATATTTGAAGTTATTGCGGCACTAGTTTTTGCGATTGGCATTCTCCTCATTGCGGGAATGGGGGTCGATCTCACCTACGCGCGTGCGGGAGGGGGAATGATGATTTGCGCGGTGGGCTGCCTGCTTGTGGCTCTGGTTGTCTTCCGGAGGGGGGCGGCTGGAATCAACGGAGTATTTGTAACGGCGATCATTCTTGGAGGTGCTTATTTCATCTGGCGGGCACTCGCGGGCGGCCCCATCGGGTTGGCCGTTGGGGATGTGACCATCGTGCTGATTTTACTGGCTGCTTTTCTGGTGGGTGCAGGGGGACAATTGGCAAGTGCGCGAGTTTTCACCGTGGCAATTGGGATCGCGTGCCTTGCGAATGTCGTCGTGGTCGCGCTTCAGTTGAGCGGGCAATCCCCTTGGTTCGTATGGAGGGAACCGTTCGGGTCCAAGGCCATCGGCACCGGATTTTTTGGCCATTACAACTATCTCGCGGCTTTTTTGAATGGCTCGCTGTTTTTGTTTCTGACGTTGGCGTTCGCGGCTAAATCATGGCCTTGTCGGATACTTTCCGGGGTAATTGCGCTCTCGGCGATCGCGTGCCTTTTTGCCTCTGGTTCCCGTGGGGGATGGGTGTCGTTCGTGGTGGGTTTCGGGGTCTGGGTGATCTTGGGCTTGATCTTTCTGAAAAGTCGCAAGCATCCGGGATTTGGAGGAGCGGCGATTGTGAGTTTTTTAATTTTGGTAGGGCTTGTGGTGACCAGTGTTTCGGTTGTGCAAGAGCTCACGAATCGCAGGGCTGGTGCCCTCGATCAAGAGGTGAAAGAGAACGTTGAAATCGGCGATGGGGGCCGAGTTTATTTTCAGCAGATGGCTTTCGAAATTTTTCAAGAATCGCCCGTAATTGGCAGCGGACCGAGAGCCTTCTCGTATCTCGCTCTTGAGCATTGGGATCTTGACGAATACCCGGTTCATCGAGCGAATCCCAAGTTCGCGCACAATGAATTCCTCCAGGTCCTAGCGGACTACGGGCTGGTGGGATTCATCATTGTCATGGTGTGCGTGTGTGCTTTCGTGGTGATGGGAGTGATCACGGTGATCTTTGAAAGCCGGGGTGATTCGGGACTAGGGACTCCATTGAAGATCGGAGCTCTTTGCGGGTTGGCCGCGATGTTGGCGCAGTGTTTTTTCAGCTTTTTGTTTCATGTTCCGGCTTGTGCGATGATCGCTGGTATTCTCATGGGGATGATTGTTCAGAAATCGGCCAAAAATCAAGGGAGTGGAAACCGTGTGCGGGCGCTTTGGGTCGTGGGTTCGCTTTTATTGGTGGCGTCTGGGTTGGGATTCCTAGGGTGGCGGTTTATGCAATCCTATCGTCTCGACGAGGAAGCGAAGTCTTCCTTGGAAACACGAGTTCCTCAAAGTGAGGTCTTCGATTTGTTGGAGGTCTTCAAAGAGGCCGCAGAGACTGGCTACAATCACGACATTCTGGAGAGTTCCGGCCGACTCGCGTTGAGGTATTCCACCGGGGCCTTCGATGATGGGAATGTGGAGCTGGCGGAAAAATACGCCAAGGTGGCGATGGCGCACTTTCAAGGGGCCCTCAAATTGAACCCTTATTCTTCTGTCGCAATCGTCATGATTCCTCACGTGCACGAGGCCTTGGGTGAGTTCGAGGCGGCGGAGGTTGGCTACGCTAAGGCGATGGAGCGCCTTTGGGTCAGGGAGTCATCCTTGAAGCCTTATCTTTACGCTGCTAGGAGCCAGTATCGTCAGGGCTTGATTGCCCAGGAGCAGCGCAAAAATGCCGTGGCGGCCCGCCACTTCCGAGAGGCCGTTGCGCGTCTCAACCGCCGCACTGAGATCTTGGACTACTGGAGGGAGATCCCCGAAGACAAGGAGTTCCGTTTAGAGATAGAGGCCCGCATCGCTTATCTTGAGGGAGAGCTTTTGTTTCAAGAAGGAGACCGCGTTTGGAAGAAGGTCCGCCCCCGGAAGCCAGAGTTGGCCTATGCTCTGATGCTGGCGGCCGCGGAGAACTATCAGGCCAGCGAGAAGGTCATGGAGCCGATCACTCCGAGGTGGAAGGCCCAGTGGAAGCAGCTCCAGGAAAATCTGAATCTCTTCGAAACAGTGAGGACCAAACCTGCCTTAGTGACCGAGAAAGAGATTTCCACCATCATCAATCCGGAAGAGGATCTTGAACCTGACCCATCGACCCGCTAATCCCCCTTTGACATGACAGCAAACTTTGGCATGAAACTCTTCACCGGCACGGCTCACCCTGCGTTGGCAAACGGAATTGCCTCTTACCTCAAGCGCCCGCTTGCCGACGTGAAAGTAACCGCCTTTCCCGACGGAGAAACCTTCGTCCAGATCAATGAGAACATCCGGGGCGAGGATGTTTATATTATTCAGCCGACGTGTCCGCCGACCAACCACAATCTCATGGAGCTCATGATCATGGTCGATGCCGCAAAGCGCTCCAGCGCGGGACGTATCAATGCCGTGATTCCATTTTTTGGATACGCCCGGCAGGATCGGAAAGACCAACCCCGCGTTCCCATCACCGCCAAATTGGTGGCCGACCTTCTTTCTGCCGCGGGGGTGAACCGGGTTGTCACGATGGATCTGCACGCCGCTCAGATTCAGGGATTCTTCAACATTCCGGTCGACCACCTCTACGGAAAGCCCATCATTATTCGTGAACTCCGTGAGCGCTTCGGCGAGGACTGTTCGAATTTGACAGTGGTTTCGCCTGATGTCGGTGGGGTGAAAATGGCGCGAGCTTACTCCGATGCCCTTGGTGCCGAGCTTGCCATCGTGGCGAAGCACCGCGTCTCGGCGACTGAGGTTGAAGCGATGCAGGTCATCGGCGATGTCAAAGGGCGTGATGTCGTGTTGATCGACGATATGACGGAGACTGCGGGAACCCTCTGTGCGGCGGCCGAGATTCTCAAAAAAGGGGGGGCCAAACGTATTTTCGCAGCGGTGACCCACGCGGTCATCGGCGAGCTTGGGCACGAGCGGATTGAAAATTCGGTGATTGAAGAAGTGATCACGACTGATTCCACCCCTGTCGAAGCCCGGGGCAAAGTGAAGCCGGTCACCATCGCCCCGATTCTGGGTGAGGCGATCCGCCGGATTCACGAAGGTGAGTCCGTGACCTCGCTCTTCGATATCGACGTCTAAAACGCGAGTCTCAGGAATTGGCTGGCGATCCCTAGCCGATTGAGGGGCGTGCTGAGCTTCTCGAACCCGTTAGGGACTTGCGTTTGATCGTCCCAAAGTTCCACCGGGGAATTTGAAAGGTGCCATGATTCTAAATTGGTCGATTCCTCGAGCGTGGGAAGGGGAAGGCCACTTCCAGTGGCACGCAGGAAGGTGTAATAGTTCTCCCCATTCTTAAGTTCGATTTTGGGGAAAAGCTGACGATTGACGGAGGGATCGAGTGGATCAGCTCCGATTCCTGCTTCCAGCACGTTCGGGAACCCGTCCTGATCGAGGTCAAGGAGATCTCCCAGCCTGAGCAAGATTTGGTGACCGCCCGTGGTCTGTGCGGCGATCGCGAGCTTGTCGTCTCTGATTGGTGACGGGAGTCCGTTTTCTAACCCGGCACGTTCAAACGGGATGATCGCGGAAAGTTCAAAAGAAGTTCCGGTGCCATTGGAAATGACGTCGCCGCCTCCGATGACTCCGAAGATGGTGGTGTCGATGGCTTGAAAAAGCTGGGAATGGGAATTCCCCTCGCGAATGACATTGGCGACAAAGTAGAGGGTTCCGGTTTCGTCGGAGATCAAGGGTGTGTTTCCTAGTTCCGAGCCGATGGAGCTCCCAGATGCGAATGTTGGGAGACTGTCCCCTTCTCGAGCAATCACTTTTGATTCCTCGCCCATTGAGATGAGCACTTGATCATTTGCGGTGCTTACCAAGGGACCGTTGATTTCGATGAAGAGGTGGCAGTGGCTGTTTCGATCGACAGCAAATTCCGCAGCTGAGAGGTCACCAACAAAGCTTGTTCCGAGGATCCCATCACCTTCTCTCAGAACGATGGACAATTGTTGATCTGCGAGAGAATACCGAACCAGCGCTGAATCATTGCTTTCAACGACCTCTCCGATCAGGCTGGTCACAAAAAATAATTGATTGGCGCTGTTAAGGCTCAGATATTGGGACGTTCCCCACTGGATATTTGGCAGCCCGGGGACGGCTTGTCCCTCGATCGCCAAAATAGAAAGGGTGCCATTGTCACTCACTGCGAGGGCCTTTGAAGTGTCCGAGAGTGTGATTCCGCAGGAAAAATTGCCTTGGTGATTCAGAGTCAGACTGCCGCGATCAAGGTTTCCGATCGTGAGGGCAGCGGGAAGGCCAGGAGTGAGGTCGCCCTCGCTGAGTATGATTCCTTGATTCCCGGTGGCAATGATGGAGCGTTCTTCGAGGGTTGTCGGATCTTTGAGACGGGCTCTGAAGAGAGAATTCCCACGGGTGTTGGCCACAAAATCCGTGCCAATGGTTTGACCAAGGGATTCCACAAGTTCCGGGCTCCCGGGGCTTGGGAACGTTTGGCCGGTCAATACCAGCGATTGGGGAGATGCGGTTGCGGTTAATTTCCAGAGCCCGCGGAAGACCTGCCCGGACTGGTCTAAAATCGTGCGGGAGGAGATGACGGAGTTTGCGGTATCCGAGCAGGGAATGGTGGTGTTGGGTTCCAGAGGACCGATGTCAAAGGTTTCGGTGCCAATCGTGATTGGATCGCCCTGCACCATCGAGAGGATTGGGCCAGTGCCGGTATCCTGCCAGAGGCATTGCAATTCGGTAGCGCGATGGAGGCCTTCTCCCCAAATGGCATGATCTGAACCGAGAGAAACACCACTGAAGCCGGAAAAATGTCTTCGCGTGCCCCAGTGGAGACCTCTCAAGACGAGCTCTGAGAATTCTGATTTTGTGATGCTATCGTATAACGAGGTGTCGCCCCCGGCAGGGACATGGCCGCTCGCTGTATAGAAGACGCGGCCATGGCCTTCGCTCCTTGTCCAAGTCCAGGCGAAGCGAGTTCCAGAACTGGTCACTCTTTCCTGCAAAACGTGAAGATGAGGATTAAGATCCTTCAAAATGTAGGTTTCATCGAACGAGGTGAGAGGAGTGAGCCCTTTGATTAAGGCATGGTCCGGTTTGATATTTTCCGGGGTAAAAGAGCCCGTGGTATGCGATTGAAATCTGCCGCCGAGAAGCGCTCCAAAGCGAAGATCGTTCCTAAAGGCGGCACTTGCGACGTGAAGCCCGATCAGTGCCCCTCCGTTTTCGACGTAGTGTTGAATGATGGGCACCAAAGGTTGATTTGACGAACCCGCACCCGAGCTGTTGACATTTCCGGATATCATCAAGGCATCGTAGTTCGCCAAATTGTCCGCCGAGAGACTGTTGAGCGAACTTGTGAACGTGGCCTGAATCCCCTCCGTAAGAAAAGTGGGCGAGAGTGCCGAAAATACCGCCGTCGGGCTGTGGTGGTTATTTTCCTGATAGCCAAGGAAGAGGAGGCTCATCGAGCTCGGGGAAGAAGGGGCGTCTTGGATGGAAATCACTTCAAGATGAGCCGGCACGGCGAGGGCCGACATCGGGCTCCCGCCTAAAATCAATGCGGATAGGATTTTTTTGAGTCTCAACGAGGGCACCTCAGAAGCATGCTGTCAAATCAAGAAGTAGGCAAGATCGCTCGTATTTAAAATTTTTTTGCCCGAATCACCCCTGAGATGCAAAACAGGGATTGACTAAAGGACGCTCCGCAGTTTACTCACCCGCCCCTCGCGGAATCGCCGCAGGAACCTCAAACCATCAAATTCATGGCGAAGACCCAATCTCTCAAAGCCGAAACCCGCCAGCGCACTGGCTCAGGTGTCCTTAAGCAAATGCGCCGTGAAGGCTACCTCCCCTCCGTAGTCTACGGTAAGGGAAAGGAGAACCTCAACATCAAGGTGCCTACCAAAATTCTTACCGACATGCTCGCACACAGTGCTTCGGAAAGTATTCTCGTCGATCTCGAAATCGATGGTGGAGCTCCCCAGACCGCGTTCCTCCAGTCAACCCAGCACAATGCTCTGACCGGAGCCCTCGTCCACGCTGATTTCCTCGCTGTGACTGAAGGAATGAAGATTAGTGCCGCGATTCCTCTTGAGCTCCACGGTGAGTCTGTCGGAGTCAAGGGTGGTGGTGTTCTTGAGCAGCTCATCCGCGATCTTGAAATCTCCTGTTCGCCAAAAGATCTCCCCGAGATCATTGTGGCTGATATCTCCCATCTTGCTCTCGGTGATTCCATTACGGTCGGTGACCTCAATCTCCCAGACGGGGTGACCGCGTTACCTGCCCCTGAAGTGCTGGTGGCCATCATCAACGAGTCCCGGGTGAACAAGTCCGAAGGTGCTCTCGACGATGAAGAAGGCGCTCCCGAAGCGGGAGCCGAGTAATCCAATTTCATTTCAATTCGTTTCAAAAACGCTCGGCACTTCCAGTGTTGGGCGTTTTTTGTGACCCTCCTGAAGGATGACCCATCTTAAAGCGATTATTGGACTCGGAAACCCCGGGGAAAAGTACCTACGAACCCGCCATAATGTGGGGTTCCGAATCCTTGAGGTCCTGGCGGAACGGGTCGGCGGATCTTTCAAGCTGGAATCGAAATGGGAGTCGAAGATCTCTCAGATGGGCGAGATTTCCCTGATTCAGCCGCAGACGTTTATGAACGAGAGTGGCCGGGCCATCGGATCGATCTCGCGTTTTTACCAGTGGAAGCCCGAAGAAATTCTAGTGGTTTTCGATGATGTCGCCCTGCCCTTGGGGCACCTACGATTCCGGCTGAATGGAGGCCACGGGGGGCACAACGGAGTGCGTTCCCTCTTGTCTCATCTTCCTTCGGAGGCCTTTCCAAGATTGAAAGTAGGCATCGGTGATGCCAGCGGGGAGCAGTTGGTGGGGCATGTCCTTGGCAATTTTGCGGTCGCAGAACGAGAACTCCTTGAAAACACGCTTGCAAGAGCCGCCGATGCTGTTCAACTTGCCATTTCCGACGGCATTGAAAAAGCCGCCAACGAGTTTAACACTCGATCTCAAAAGAAACCAAAAAATCTACCGGAAGATGAATCGCAAGTACGAGGGCCTGATCGTCCTGAACACCCAGGGAACGGACAAGAGCATTGATGATCTTGTCAGCACCGTCGCCAAAGAACTCGAAGATGAAGGCGCCAAGCTGGAAAAAATCAAGCAACTGGGACGTAAACAGTTCGTTTACAACGCCCGTAAGCTCGAGGGTGGTCACTACGTGAACTACCTCTTCGAAGCTGGGCCGGATGTTGTGACCAAGATCAAGAACCGCTTAAAACTGAACGCTTCAGTGCACCTTCAGCACTACCAACGTCTTTCCTAACCCTTCAATCTAACTTCGCCATGGCCAGTGTTAACAAAGTCATGCTTCTCGGGAATCTTACCCGTGATCCTGAAATTCGCTACACCCCCAAGGGGACAGCGGTGACCGACCTTGGCATGGCCGTTAACCGAGTGCGCACCGGGGATAATGGCGAGAGGATCGAAGAAGTCACCTACGTCGACGTGACCCTATGGGGCCGTCAGGCCGAGCTCGCCGGGCAATATCTTGCAAAAGGCCGTCCGGTCTTTATTGAGGGCCGTCTCCAGCTCGACCAGTGGGATGACAAGCAGTCGGGCCAGAAGCGCAGCCGCCTTCGCGTCGTGGGAGAGAACATGCAGTTTCTTCCCAGCGGTGGTGGTGGTGGTGGTAACAGCGGTGGCGGAAGCCCCCCCCCTCAGGACGGTAACTCTTCATCGGACGACGAGGAACATCATCGCCAAGCTCCCCCAGCTTCCAATCAAGGCGGAGCTGCCGCGTCGGATAGTTTTGACAACGACGACGACGATATTCCCTTTTAGGCCGCGCTTTTTCCAAGGCGACCCAGAATTTTTAAAGACCGCGCTTCATGGGGAGCGCGGTTTTTTTTGGGAGGTGCGCTCGTCAGGGCACCGCGCACTTGGGGGGAAGTCCCCTGTGGGGCCCGGGAGAGGGAACTCCCAACCCACGCTAATTTCCCTGCTGCCAGGGGATGGCTCCTCCACGCTGGATATGGGCCCGCATTCCGCTTGCCAGTTCACCGAACTTCGCCCGATTTTTGAAGGCCAAATTTGTGGTTTCGAGGGGGTCGCTTTCGAGATTGAAGAGCTCCCAGGCTTGCATTGGGGAGTTTTTGATGAGCTTCCAAGGACCGCGGCGCATGGCCCAGCTGGTCTCGCCCATGTAGCGGAGATTGCCTTCGCGTCGGACCCAGAAGAGATCACGCTCGAAGGCGGGTTGACTTCCAGATTTGAGAAGGGGGAGGATGGAGCTGCCATCGATTTTAGGGGGTGATTGTCCGCCTGCGGCATCGATGGCAGTGGCGAAGAGGTCCATGGTAAGGGCTAGGAAATCCGAGGTGCCGGGCTTGATGATTCCAGGCCAGACCGCGCCGGCGGGAACTTTGATTCCGCCTTCATACATGTCTTGTTTTTCGCCACGCAGGTTTCCGCAGCTGGCCCCGACGTTGACTTGTCCGCCATTGTCGGAGACGAAGATTGTGAGGGTGTTCTCCCACTGGCCGGTTTTTTTGAGGGTGGCGATGACCTTGCCGATGCCGTCGTCCATGTGCTCAATGAGGGCGACGAGTTTGGCGCGTTTTTCGGTGATGCCTTTTTCGCGGGCCTTCACTTTGGCGAGCCAATCGGCGGGGGGCTGGATGGGGGTGTGGGGCGCGTTATAGGCGAGGTAGAGGAAGAAGGGCTTGGGGTCGCTTTGATTGGCGTGCGTGGTGAGGTAGTCGTTGCTCCAATCGGTGAAGAGGTCGGTGGCGTGGCCCTTGGGGTCGATCGTTTCTTGGTTGAGCCGCATGTAGTTTTGGTGGTGGCGGCGGTGGTGGTAGTAGTCATCCATCATGTCGCCGAGGAAGCCGTGGAAGTGGTCGAAGCCGCGGGCGTTGGGGTGTTCCGGGGCGTCTAGCCCGAGGTGCCATTTGCCGATCGCGGCGGTGGTGTAGCCCTGGTTTTTGAGTGCTTGCGGCAGGAGGGTGGCGGAGCGGGAGAGGAAGCCCCAGTTGTCTGCGGGCATGGTGCGGATGACTCCGGGGACGCCGACGAGATCGGGGTAGCATCCGGTGAGGAGAGAGGCGCGAGTGGGGGAGCAGACGGGGCAGTTGGCGTAGAATTCGGTGAAGCGCAGGCCCTCGGCCATGAGGGCGTCAAGGTGCGGGCTTTTGAGGTCGGTCGCGCCGTAACTCGAGAGGTCGCCGTAGCCGAGGTCATCGACGACGATGAAGAGGATGTTGGGCCTTTCGGCGGCGAAGGAGAACTTTGCGAGGAGGAGGAAGAGGGCGATCAGGCGCATAGGCGGAATGATGGCGTTCTGAAGAATGGGCGCCAGATCAATCGACCTGTTGGATCGCGGGATTCGTGATTAGGCGAATTGGGAAGAGGAAAACGTAGCAGAGAGGAGTGCGGCGGCGTTGACTCGAAGACGTCTTAACGTTATGGTGCTTCATGGCTACTGCTGAGAAACCAACCCGTTCCACTGTTTACCTCGATTCGGAGCTCCATCGCGCACTCAAGATTCAGGCGGCGGAAACTTCCTCGAATGTCTCCGAGCTGATCAATTCGGCGATCCGCGATGCCTTGCGGTGTGACCGCGAGGATCTTACGGTATTCGAAGAGCGATCCACCGAAGCGACCCTGAGTTTCGAGGAAATGATCAAAAAATTGGATCTAGATGGACAAGTATCAAGTCGAGTTTCGGAAGTCAGTTGAGAAAGAGCTCAGGACAATCCCCAAACAGGATCAAATCCGAATTCTTCAACGGATCGCAAGTTTGGCCGGCGACCCTCGCCCTACCGGTTGCAAGAAGCTCTCTGGTCAAGAACGCTATCGTCTCCGGCAGGGCAACTACCGAATCCTCTATGAGATTGTAGATGCGCGACTTGTTGTGTCGGTTGTAAAGGTCGGGAATCGCTGCGATATTTACGATTATTAGAAGACTAGGACTACGTTCAATCGACCTGTTGGATCGCGGTTTCGATGAACCCGAGAATTTGCTTTCGTCCGTCACGAGTGGTGATTGAGGTCTCGAAGATGACGGGGTCGCCGGCGCTGAACTCCTTCATCGCGTCTCTGAAGAGGCTGATGTTTTTCTTGACGACCTTGGGCTTCACTTTGTCGGTCTTGGTGAAGATGAGGGCGAAGGGAATTTCGCCGTCGATGAGCCAGTTCACGAATTGAAGGTCGAGCTTTTGCGGCGTGTGTCGCGAGTCAATGAGGACGAAGGTGCCGCAGAGGTTTTCGCGTTGGGTGAGGTATTCCGAGACGAACTCGTTGAACTGGTCGCGTAATTCCTTGGAGATCTTGGCGTAGCCATATCCGGGAAGGTCGACGAGTCCCCAGTTGTCATCGATTTTGAAGAAGTTGATCTCACGGGTCCGGCCGGGAGTCTTGGAGACGCGGGCGAGGCCGTCCTTGTTGGTGAGGAGGTTGATCAGGGAAGATTTGCCGACGTTGGAGCGACCGATGAAGGCGAACTCCGGAAGCTCGGTACCCGGGCACTCGGATAGCTTGACGGCGCTCTTGGAAAACTTGGCGGACTGGACTCTCACGGGGAGAGACTAGTGTGCCAACCATTCTTTGGCGACCCTCGATGCTTGGGGGCTTGAAAGAATTCAGCCGGGATCGATGGCAGTGTCGCTCCAGTTTTTATCGTTTCTCGAGCTTTTGGATCAGGTCGGCGGCGAGGTCTTTGTTCGTATCTGCCACATTGACCGTTTCACCATCGGGCGTGCGGTGATCGTAGAGTTCGAGAAAGCCGGTGTTGTGCTTGATGAGCCGGTGGTTGGCGCTTCGAAGGGTGCGGGCGTTGGGGCTGTAGGAAATGGCGAAGCCTTTGGATTTGGCGGCAGGATCTTGGAGTTGGGGGACGAGGGAAGTGCCGTTGAGGAAGGCGGGTTTTTTTTGTCCGGTGAGATCGCAGAGGGTGGGGAAGAGGTCGATGGACTCGACGACTTCGGTGCTGGGCTTTCCAGGTTCTTTGACCTCTGGGGAGACGATGATGAGGGGCGAGCGGAGTGATTCTTCAAAGAGGGCATGCTTCCCCCAAATGGCGTGTTCGCCGAGGTGCCAGCCGTGGTCGCCCCAGACCACGATGATGGTGTTTTCGGCGAGGCCGAGTTTGTTGAGTTGGGCGATGATCTTGCCCACTTGGGCATCGGCGTAGCTGACGCAGGCGGCGTAGTGTTTGCGGACTTCGAGGGCGAAGGCCGGGTCGTCGTTGGGGTTTTTGCCCCAACGATTGTATTTCATGAATTCGCCGGACCCGTGCCAGGTCGTTTTGCCTTCAGGTTTTTTGGGATGGGGAGTGGCGGGAAGTTGCGCGTCCTTGTAGTAGTCTAGGTATTTCGCGGGGGCGCCGAAGGGGAGGTGGGGACGGAGGATCCCGGTGGCCATGAAGAAGGGCTTTTCTTTGTCGGCGGCGAGGAGCTCCAGTTGCTTGAGTGTTTCGGAAACGGCGGTGCCGTCGGGGTAAGATGAGTCGTCACCGTCGAAGGATTGGAAGAGATCCATGTCTTGGGCATTCTTGCGAATCTCACCATTGGCGAGGCCGTGCATCCAACCGCGCGGGTGTTGCCAGGGTCCGGCAGGAAGGAGGTGCCGGTCCCAGGAATCCGGCATTTCAGGAATGGCTTCGTCATCCCAATCGGGGCCGCCGCGACCGCCGGGATGGTGAGAGACCTTGCCGACCGAAACGGTGGTATAGCCGTTCTGCCGGAAATAGGCGGGGAGTGACGGATGCGTGATCTTTTTGGACCGTTCGAAGAGGGCGCCATTACCGGACGGCCCGTAAGTGCCGGTGAGGAGGGCATAGCGGGAGGCTCCGCAAGTTGGAGCTTGGACGTAGTGACGATGAAAGGCGCGGCCGCGTCGGGCGAGGGCGTCGAGATGGGGCGAGTGGATGTAGTCCGCGCCAAAGCACTTAAGCTCCGGGCGGAGGTCATCGATACAAATCACGAGGACGTTTTGCTTCGCAACGGCGGCTTGGGAGAGGAGGGCTCCGGCAAGGAGGTGACGAAAGAAAGTCAGCATGCCGCTGAGAATAGAAGTCTCAAACGGAATGACGATTTGTTTTTAGCAGTCAATGAGAGGAGGAAAGAAAGCTTGTTTGACTTCATTTGAAGTTTCTCCGAGCGGAGAGTCTCCGCTCTGCTTCGATTTTAGGTCGTGGCAGAACGATCACGGCAAAGGTGCCGGAAAATGGTCATGACGAGGCTATGAGAGACCTCCGGCCAAGGTCTTGATTTGCGCGAAGATGCCGTCGAGCATTTTTGGATCTGGGAAGAGCGCTTCCGGTCCTCCGGCATGGACGGAGAGGAAGGGCTGCTCGGATTGGAGGAAGGTGAAATTTGAGGCTGCGCCCATCAGGTAGCAATCTTTTAGCTTTCTTGGTCAGGAATCGGCGCAAGGTTTGAGTCGATGAGCGCATCCTTTTGATGCTCGTTCATCGCTTCTTGAATGTCTGAAAGCACTGCCGAACGCCCAATTATAGGAAGGACAAGGCCCTCCCGGAATTCTGCTGGTTGAAGAGTGTGCTTCATAAGCGAGTCTTGGGTTCAGGCCGGCTGCTCGGCGATCTTTGATAGACCAAGATCAATGCCAGCTTCGACCAAGACTCTCACTGTGGGTAGACAGCCTTTGAAGACGAGTTTTTCGAGGACTTCTTCTCGGTGGTCAGTGATGAGACCACTGACCAAGGCGTTCACAAATGAGCTGTTGGCAATGCGGACGCCGGTGAAATCGAGGGTGATCTGGTCACACATTGAGACGTAGCGATCTAGGCTGTTCATGCGGAAAGCGTAGGCATCCTCGCCGTCGCTGAGACGGGGGCCAAACTCTTCGGCGAGATGAACAGTGTGCTTCATGGTTGAAAATTAGCAGAATTTCCACGGGAACGCAAGAGCCCCTCAAAATCCTTCGCTTCGCTTAATTTTTCGTCGAATTTCGCCGCACTGGCCCGCGGGATGGCGAGAGTAATGAGAGTCCCCGGGAAACCTTCGCCTCCGATACTGGTCACTCCAGTGCGCCGACCGTCATTGCTACAAATGACAAGGCCCTTTTGACTGTTAACGAGAATATGACCTCCTAGGAGTTGGGTGACCCGGGCGCTCAAGGTGAGGCCCACGCCTTCATTCGCGGGTTGGCCTTTGCTGGAGACTTTAGGTTCAAGGGCTCGGCCGATGCTCTCGTTGTCGGTCAGTTCTTCCCCGGCGGTGATTCCGGAACTGCGGAGGCTTTCAGGGATCCCTTGGCCGTTGTCGGCAATGGGGCGATGCGGACGAAACCATCCTTTTGAGTAGTTTGGGCGACAACAACACCGCTGCCTCCGCTATGCTGGCGGACGTTGTTGGCAAGCTCGGTGATGAGATACCAGGAGGCATCATAGAGGCCGGCGAGTTTGTGTTCGTAGTCCTCGCCTCCGGGAGCGATGCAGGAGGCGAAGCGGTCTCCAAGTTCTTCGACTTGGTGTGAAATTTCCTCGAGCGGGATGAAGCGGTTGTTTTCGTCTCTCCGCTGAAATTCCTCACCGGACCCTTTCCAGCCGCAAAGTCTGAGAAGGTTCATTCGCTGGAGGTAGGACTTGATGGGGCATTGGTCGAGTCCGCTGGCCTGGGTAGAAAAGTCTTTCGCTTGTCGATGCTTCGTCCAAGAGGTGAGGGCTGCAAGTCCGGCGGGAGAGACGCGCTGGAGTCCTTGGAAATCGAGTTCGACCTCGGGTTCATTCCGGAGAGTCGAGAGCTGACTCAGAAAGGGAATGAGTCCGTGGGCGTTGATGTGCTGCGGGAGGGAGAACTTCATTAAAGTTTGCCGGACAAGCTGAGGGGCTTGATCAAGGTCTGGGTTACGCCTCCTTGGAGAACAGCGGGGTTCCCTCTTCCGAAGGGATGGTCGTGAAATCTTTGAGCGCGGAAACATTGCCGTGCTCGATGATTTTGACACCTGTTTTTTTGAGGTCAGAGATCACAAGTTCGGCATTGTCAGCCCTCTCAGAGTTCTCTTCTAAAGGACGTTCCACTGGAAAGATGATCAAATCTGGCGCCAGTTTGAAGTGTTGCAAACGGCGGACTTTTTGGAGCCAGAAGTCTCCGTGATCGAGAATTTTGGTCGGGGAGGTTTGGCCCAGGTAAAGGGGTTTGATGGCTCGGGCGACTTTTTCAGCTTCTTCAGGTTGATAGGTGAAGGGGAAGGTGGCGTGGTAATCCTCGTTTCCAATTCTCCGACGCCTCCAGGCTTTACCGACTTTCCACTCCGTAAGGAGTTTTTGAACCTCGTTCGTGAGACGATGTTCCTGAGGACAGGAAGCGTCTAGATCGACGCGGTGGACCATGCGGGCAAAGGCGTCGCTGAGCCAGTGATCGACGTCCTTGGAGAGAATGGTTCCTCTTATTTTATGGCGGACCATGCCTTCGCGCGGGCGGGTGATGGCTTTGAAGAGTTGCGGTCCATCGAACCCTTCTAACTTGAGAGCTTCGGTCTTGGCCCCCTCGTTGATCATTTTGGCGAGGCGTTCCCAATCATCGCGGAGGGTTTTGAGGACTTTAGGGAACAGGGGCTTGTCCATCTCTGGAAAGAATTGGGTAAGGCGTTTTGTCTTCTGGGATTCAAGGAGTCGCCACTCGAGGCTGCGGCGTTCGGTATCGACTGCGAAGACACCGACGATCACGAACTCGCCATGCTCCGGGTAGGGCATGAGTTCGATGGTTCCGGTATTGTAAGCGCGGGTCATGATTGCGGGGAGATGAGGGGAGCCCAAAAGGCATCCGAGTTGTCACTCGGGTTCATAAGGTTAGCACAGATTGAGTCAAGGGCGCGACTGGGATTTTTGGAGAGATTTGGCGAGCGCTCCAGCCAGCTTTCGGGAAGTTCTTTCCAGAATTCCGGGAGCCTTTCCAAGGCGGATCGGGTCTTGGCTTCCCAAATTTGACGTTCAATGGCGCATAACCAGTAGGAACGTTGATTCCAGCCAAGGTGGTAGCTTCTTAGTTCTTCAGGAGAGAAGTTGGGGTCGAAGGCGTTGTCATGATCGATGAGGAAGGACTCCTCCTGATCAGGTCCAATGACGAGATTTGGGTTTCCGCCTTGGTTGTTAAGAATGCGGTCTCCGTTATGAATCCAGAGGTCGAAGGCGAGGATCTCGGCCATCAATCCAGGCGACATGCGGCCAATGTCTCCGATTTCCATGTCCCGGCAGCCGGTGCCGACGTGGTATGAGCCGAAGCCGATCCCGGCATTGAGTCCTGAAGTGTCGATGCCCATGACAGAATCCACCAAAAGGGTGGGAAGATCAATGAGGGTGAAATCGGCGACGGGGAGATTCATTTCCCGGGCGAGGGAACTGCCCAGCCATTCGTAGACGAGGGATTCCGGAAGGGTACCCGCTGGTTTTACATAGATTTCGCGACCGTCCTCGGTCCGGCAGATGAAAGGGTTCACCGAGACACCGGCGTCGGCGCGACGCAGCACTTCGGTGATGAGGACGGGATCCGGCATGGGGTGAAATCAGAGTTCGCCGGAGAAGGCGCGGGACTGGAGGGAGGCGAAGAGGGTGTCGAGCTCGGCGAGGTGGGCGCGGCAGCGGGCTTTCTGGGCTTCGATCTTTTCGACAAGGGCGGCGAAGCGCTGTTGGAGGGGGAGGGGCGGGAGGAAGACGTGTAGTTTTTTAAGTTTCGATACGTTAATTCCCGGCATGACAGCTCCAGGACTCATAATCTCAAGCTGTCTTATGATTTTCCTGCTGAAGGAAAACTGAGATGACACAAAGACTGGCTTCGTGATTGATTCGTCGAGGCGCATTCGGAGTAAGTTGGAGTGCATGACACCGGGTTGCCAGCCTTCCGGGTAGATGTGGCAGTTTTCAATTGTTCCCTTTCTTGTCATCACGAGATCGCCGGGGAGAATTGAGTAGTTCTCATGTATTCGTAGAGGTCACCGTCATCAAATCCGGCGAGTGTTTCTTCGGCGCTGGGGCCGCTGGGGTTGTAGAGCATTTCGACGATGGCGAGATTGGAGGTCGCGGCGGGGACGGCTTCGACGGTGAAGGAGGCTTCAGTGAGGGCGCTCCAAACTCCGTTGTGGAGGCTGCGGGCGTTCACGGTGGTGGGGCCGTTGAGGGGGATGGGAAGGTTGGTGTCGTTGGCCTTTTTGGCGAGGAGTTGGAGGTCGAGGACCATGTCGCTGTTGCTTGGGTCGTTGTGAAGCTCGACTGCAATGATGTTGGTTCCTTCGACGAGGAGGGAGGGGTTGAGGGGGTAGGCGTCGAGGTCGCCTTCGTTGCCATCGCTTGCGTCTGAGGTGGGTGAGGTCGAGTAGTCGGCATCGACTGGAAGATTGGATTCACGGAATGCTTCGACACCATTCAGGTGGACGATGGTTCCGCCATCGATGCGTAGTTGGAGGGTGAGTTCGGCGAAGGCGTCGGCGTTGGTGACGTTGAAGGTTTTGCGGAAGTAGGTGGTCGGCTGGCGGGGGATGGTGCTGTTGACGGTGGTGGCGATGGTGGTGAGCTCGGAGGTGTCCCGATCCCGAATGGTGCCGTAGCCGAGGGGTGCGGGGCCGGAGAGCCAGGCGGCGTCATTGTAGGAGGATTCTTTCCAGGTGCTTCCGAGGTCGCCGTCGAGGTCGTTGTGATTCCAGGTGCTGCCGAGGGGAAGAAGGGTGACTGCCACTAGGGAGCCCGGTTGCTGGATGGCGGTGGGGTTGGCCGCGCCGCCGGTGAGGCGGGGGTCGGAGCCGTCGGTGGTGTAGAGGTAGTCGCCGGATTCCGTGGTGATGATGAGGGAGCTGCCCTGGCTGACGTTGCCTCCGAATTTGCTGAAGGTGGGAGGAGCGGTCACTGGCCAGAGTCCTTGGTTGCGGAAGTCTTCACGGCGGGGTCCGAGGAGGTAGGTCCGGCGGCCGTTGGTGGGGTTCATCCAGGCGGTCGGTTTTGCGGTCTGGACGGATTGGTTACTGACGACGCTGAGGAGGTCGGAGAATTCCTCGACGAGGCCATCGAAGCGTTTTTTGATAGGGGCGGTGGCGAAGTTTTGATCATCGAGAACTCCTTCGTTGAACATGTGTTTGTGGATGCGGTCGGCGAAGAGGATCTTGAATTCAGCCCAGCGGTTGAGTCCGCGCCAGAGGTCTCGGAGTTCGCCATTGGTTCCTTGTTGCCCTCCTTGTCCGTTGAGGGTTCCGAGGATGTAAGTTTGGATCATTTCCTGGGAAACGGGGCGGTCTCCCCGGTTATTCATGGCGCCTTCGGCATCCCAGACGTAGAGGCGGTAGCGGCCTTCGGGGGTGCGTTCTTTACCGGCGACCCAGTTGTTGTGGGGCCAGTCCCAGGTGGCTCCGTAGATGTTGAGGAGGAAGTAGTCGGCGATGTTGGCGACATCGGCAACGTCGAGGAGGCGTTCCCAATTGGTGGTGGCGACGTTGAGGCGGGTGATCATGTCATCCCAGGCGATCTTGTCTCCTTCGGCGATGTTGTCGTTTCCTTCGAATTGGAGGACGTCCCATTGCGCGTTGGAATCGCTGCTGTGGAGGGATTGGAAGAGAGGTTCGCGGAGGCGCTCGACCATGTTGTAGAAGCCTTTGAGGGCACCGTTGACGTAGAGGCTGTTGATGACGCCGAGGCTGGCGCCGTTGCCCATGTCGTGGCTGAGGCGACGGAAGAGTTCATCGATGACGTAGGGATTCTCGATATCATTTTTACCGGCCCGGATGCGGAAGCGCTCGTATTTGCTGAAGGTGCGTGCCGGGCCGTTGAGGGGGAGGTTGACGGAGGCGTTTCCGTAGTCGTCGCGGAAGTAGAGATTGAAGGAGGGTTTTTGGACAGAGTTGGCGGGCCAGGGTGAGGCGGTGGTTTGATTGAGTTGCATTCTGGGGCGCGAGTAGGAGCTGGCGGCAACGCGGAGGCCGACATCGCTGCGGAAGCCCACAGTGCCGTCAGCGAAGTAGAACTCGGCATGAATGGGGCGCTCGTAGGCCTGGCCACGGTTGATGACGTTGTTGTAGTCATTTGGTCCGGTGGGTTTCCAATTGTTGTTGAGATAGGTGCCGCCATTGATGGCCATGACGCCGAAGGGGTCGTAGAGGGAGCGGAGAGGGTCGCCGGCGTAGATGAGGGAGGGGCTGGTGCGGAGGCGGGCGTCTTGACCGATGAGGAAGGTGTGGGTCTTGATGCTGGAGTCGATGAATCCATTTTTAAAGGCGCGGGCGCGAATGACGTGACCTTTTCGGCTAGTGACCTGGGCGAGGGAAAGGGGTGAGAGGGAGTCGAGGCCATTGGTCATAGTGGGCACGGTGCCGTCGGTGGTGTAGCGGATGAGGGACCCGGGTGTTTGGGAGGTGATGGTGACGGTGACCGCGCTGTCGTAGAAGCCGCCCTTGTTATCGAAATCTGGGGCATCGACTTTATTGGCGTAAGTGAGGCCGGTGTTCGGTTTTCCCGGAGTGGGGGTGGCGTGGAAGACGAGTTGGCCGGATGGGTTGCGGCCGTAGGTGTAGTTGGGGTATTGGTTGGGATAGTCGGGGGTGATTTCCGAGATGGTGGTGCCGCTGCTGTCGAAGAGGCCCAGGTAGTCGCCTCCCGAGGAGAGCTTAAAGTTGGCGTGGAGATAGGTGGCTCCGGGGATGGGGGCGTCTGGGCTGTCGGCGAGGATGACGAGGTATCCTCCGGGTGCGATGCTCGTTCCGTCGGGGAAGGGCCATTTGGAAATGAGGTCGGGAGTGTCGGAGAGAGTCCAGTTGTTCAGGCTGACGGGAGAGCCGGTGGGATTGTGGAGTTCGATCCAGTCGGCTGGGCCGTCTGCGAGAGCGGCGGGTTCGACGAGGTCGGCAGTCGGTTCGACGAGGCCGGGGCGGTATTGGAGGGGAGAGCCGAAGTTGACGAGGACGGGATCGCTGCCGGAGGCGTTATCGATCTCGAGTTCCAGATCGAGGCGCATGTTACCGCCGATGGTGTTGTTGTTAATTTGGATTGCGATGACGTTTTCACCTTCGATGAACAGGGTGGAGGCGACTCCGAGGGTGAAGGATTGGGTCGAGGTGGAAAGGGAGCTGTTCACGTAGGAAAGCTGGTCGTGAAAGAGGTGGGTTTTGGGAGCGCCCATGTTGGAGCGGGCGACTTCGATGCCGTTGATCCAGGCGATGAAGCCGTCGTTGTAGTTGATGTTCAGGCGGAGAGGACTGGATGAGGTTGCTTCTCCGGCGGCGACATCGAAGGTGGTGCGGGTGTAGAAGGAGGGGGAAATATCCCGCAGGGTTGAGAGGAGATTGGTGGAGAGGGAGCCGAGGGAGTAGCCGATGGGGGCGCTGCCAGCGAGCCAATCGGAATCATCAAAGGTGGGGGACCACCAGGCGGGGCTGGCTCCCGCGAAGGGTTGATCGTTGGTGTCCCAGCGGAGGTTCCGCTCAGCGGATACGGCCGAGAATTCGTTGATGATGATTTGCCCGTGGACTGAGCCGATGGCCAGAAGAAGAAAAAGAAGAAATCTGTGCATGATTGAGGTGGATCTTAAAAACCTAGGAGATTCAGGCACGCGCGCAAAGATCCATTTACGGGACCGTTGGAGCCACGCATTTAGGTGAGGTCTTTCGGAGTCTGGGCGTGGGATTTCACAACAAGCTCTACGCTTGTGGTAGCGCGGAGGGTGACTAGAAGTTGGAATGTTCAAAATCGAAAGTATTCCGGTGCCACTTCACTCCTATGTCCACTCTGCGATTGGCTTGAAGGAAGGGCAGGGAGGGCTGCGGTCGTCCACCGGGGGATTGCCTCCCGAGGGTTTGGAGTTTGAGTGGCCGCAGAATGAAGGCCAATCGCTCAGTCTTCTTGCTACGATCTATTTGGAGGAGCTTCCGCCACTGCATGAGTGGCTTCCGCACGATGGTGTTTTGCTCTTTTTCTTTGATTTTGAAAATGAATCGTGGGGACATGATCTATCTGAACCGGGAGGCTGGCGGGTTTTGTGGGTTGTCGATTCCTCCAAGGGTGATCCCGCGGGATCCGAGAGGCCGGAAAATTTGAAGGATGGGTTTGTCTTTAAAGCCCGACCTCTCAGTTTTGAGAAAGTAGCAACTCTCCCTTTTATGGATCATCCCTTGTTTGAAGAGGTGGGTTTATCCGATGATTTGATGGAGGAATTGGAATCAGGATCCGATGACGACGAGGGCGCCGCTTCGAGTGGGCATATTGGGGGGTATTCTGGGGCTGCCGATGGAGCCTTGTATGCCTTCAGATGTCGTGAGGAGATCATCGGGGAGGATCCGATGCGGGCTTACGAGGCGAACCTGGAGGAGATCCAGGCCGCGGAGAGCGAGATGTGTTTGCTCTTTGAATACGAGATGGAGGAACGGGAAACTGAAGAAGCTCCCGAGATTTTTGGGAGCCGAAACTTTTCTTTTTGGGCGCACAAGGCGGATGTGCGGCAGCAGGATTTCTCCAAAGTCTGGCTCTTTGTCGAGAAAGACTGAGCCGCGAAGCTGGCTTCAAAGGAGTGGTGGTGCCCTCGCCACTGGGCTGAGCGGGGTTGCGGAGACTTGGTTGAGACGCGGCGGGGGGCGTTCAGAGGGTCGATCCCAGAGACTCTTTACTAATCCCCGGATTTCAGGACCCTGATGAAGGCATCCTGCGGGATGTTGACTTTGCCGAATTGCTTCATCTTGGCTTTGCCCTTTTTCTGCTTCTCGAGGAGTTTGCGCTTTCGGGAGATGTCGCCGCCGTAGCATTTGGCGGTGACGTTTTTGCGCATGGCGGAGATCGTTTCGCGGGCGATGATGTTCCCTCCGATGGCGGCCTGGATAGCGACGACGAACATCTGGGTGGGGATGACTTCCTTGAGCTTGGCGGCGAGGTCGCGGCCGCGGGTTTGCGCTTTATCGACGTGGACGATGGTGGAGAAGGCTTCGACCGGTTCGCCGGCGATGAGCATGTCCATTTTGACCATTTTGGCGGGGCGGTAGCCGGCGTGTTCGTAGTCCATGGAGCCGTAGCCTTTGGTCATGGATTTGAGTCGGTCGTTGAAGTCGACGAGGATGTCGGCAAGGGGGACGGTGGCGGTGAGGAGGACGCGGAATTCATCGATGGTCTCGGTGTTCTCGAGTTCGCCTCGTTTCTCCATGATGAGCTGCATGGCGTCGCCGATGTATTCGCCGGGGAGCATGATGAAGATGCGGACCATGGGTTCGCGGATTTCTTGGATGCTCTGCGCTTCGGGAAGGTAGCTGGGGTTGTCGATGATGAGTTCTTCGCCGTCGGTCTTGGTGACCTCGTAGATCACGGAGGGGTAGGTGGAGATGACGTCCATGTCGAATTCGCGGCGGAGGCGTTCCTGGATGATCTCCATGTGAAGGAGGCCGAGGAAGCCGCAGCGGAAGCCGAAGCCGAGGGCGGTGGAGCTTTCGGTGGAGAAGGTGAAGGCGGCGTCGTTGATCTGGAGCTTGCCCATGGCGATCTGGAGAGCCTCGTAGTCGGAGGTATCGATGGGGTAGATACCGGAGAAGACCATGGGGCGGATTTCCTTGAATCCTGGGAGGGGCTCGGGGCAGGGCTTGTCCTTGAGGGTGATGGTGTCGCCGATTTTGACTTCGGCGGCGGATTTCATGTTGGCGATGATGTAGCCGACGTCTCCGGTTTTGAGTCCGTCGGTTTTTTTCATTTTGGGGGTGAAGATGCCGGTCTCCTTGATCTCGTAGTTGGTGGGGGTGTGGAAGAGCTTGATCTTGTCGCCTTTTTTGACCTCGCCGGAAACGATGCGGACGTAGGAGATGACCCCGCGGTAGGCATCGTAGAGGGAGTCGAAGACGGAGGCGCGGAGGAGTCCGTCGGGGTTTTCGGTGGGTGGTGGGACGAGTGCGACGACGGCTTCGAGGATGTCGACGATCCCGATGCCCATTTTGGCGGAGGCGGGGATGGCGTGCTCGCCGGGGATGGCGAGGATGTGCTCGAGCTGTTGGCGGCAGCGAGGGATATCGGCGGCGGGAAGGTCGATCTTGTTGAGAACGGGGATGATGGCGAGGTTCTGCTCCATGGCGAGGTTGACGTTGGCCATGGTTTGGGCTTCGACGCCTTGGGCGGCATCGATGATGAGGATGGCGCCTTCGCACGCGGCGAGGGAGCGGGAGACCTCGTAGGAGAAATCGACGTGTCCGGGGGTGTCGAGGAGGTTGAGGCGGTAGGTTTTACCGTCCTTGGCCTTGTAGGCGAGGGTGACGGGGTGGGATTTAATGGTGATGCCTTTTTCCCGCTCGAGATCCATGGAGTCGAGGTGCTGGGCCTGTGCCTCTCGCTGGGTGATGGTCTGGGTTTCTTCCATGAGACGATCAGACAAGGTCGTTTTGCCATGATCGATATGGGCGATGATGGAGAAGTTACGGGTAAGTTCGACGGACATGGTGGGTTGCTGGCAGGATGTTAACCGTGAAGGCGCGGAGATGCGAAGGGATTTGAAACCCCTGCGGGGCGGGAGATAAGGGGATTTTTTGGAAAATGGAAGAGTGGAGTGATTGAAGCCTACGCAATGGTGGAGATGAAGTTGGTGATTGGTTTCCTTGGGTCAATGAGAGAGGGGCTGAGTTAGAGGCGGGCGAACGGGTTGCTGGCCCGATTGTTTTTTCATCGACCTAGCGCTCTCTGCTTTTTCAAGGATGTCGGGGGCTCTTCTCAGGTCATTTTTGGAACGGAGTATCCCTGATGCCTCGGGTTACATTTGGTTCTACGAGCCGGATTTGGGTGCGTCGGCGGTATTTGCAGCCGACGTCTGGTTATTCCCAATCATGTGGGAGGGATCAAGCGGTCCTTAGTTGATGACCTTGAGCTTCTCGTGGAGGGTGTCGCGGTAGGATTTCCCGATGGGGAGTTTTTTTTGGGAGGGTCCGAGATCGAGTTGGCTTCCTTCGATCTGGCGGATGGCGCGGAGGTTGACGATGTAGGACCGGTGGATGCGCACAAAATGTGAGGGGAGGAGTTCGATGAGTTTTTGGAGGGTCATCAGGCTCATAATGGGCTTGTCGCCCTCGAAGATGAAGGAAGCGTAGTTGCCTTGGGCCTCGATGTAGAGAAGGCGGGCGAGGTCAATGCGGTGGATGGTGTGGCAGTCTTTGAGGAAGAGGGAGTTCTCGCCGGGGTCGGGTTTGGTGGTGGCGCGGTTTTTGAGTTTGAGGACGGCTTTGGCAAAACGACTGAAGTCGAGGGGCTTGATGAGGTAGTCGACGACGTCGAATTGGTAGCTTTTAGCTCCGAAGTCGGCGCTGGCACTGATGATGACGACGGGGGTTTTGCCGGGGAGGGCCTTGAGAAGGGAGACGCCGTCGATGCCGGGCAGTTGGAGATCGAGGAAGACGGCGTCGAAGGCCTGGGCGGCGAGAAGGTGGAGGGCGGTGGCTCCGTCGTTGACCTTGAGGCAGTAGGCGATGCCGCCGATCTGAGCGAGGAAGCTCTCGACGAGGTCGCAGGTGAGGGGGTCGTCATCGACAACGAGACATTTCATGGATGCCCCTTGAGATAGGGGTTTTTAGGTGAAAACCCAAGTTGATTTCGCCCGGATGAACCGGGCGATTTCTCCCCCCGCTCAAGAAAGGAGGGGGAGGAGGGCGGGAGGGCCTGCTATTTCGCTTTGATCATCACGGGGGCCGTCCCGTCAAAGTATTGCTGGAACTTTGGCCAGAGGTAGTCGGAGACCTCGCGGCCGAGCTTGAGTCCGGCGACGTTGTCGGCCTGAATGTGGTATCCGCCGAGAACGCGGGAGATGCCGGCGAGTTCGGCGACTTCGGTGAAGGTGGGGAGCTGGAGGGTGATGTCGCAGGACATTTCTTTTCCGCCGATCATTTCTGCGAGGGGTTTACCGTGGACTTTTTGCATCGTTTCACAGCTGAATCCTTGCTCGGTGATTTCGCCGGCATGGCGGGGTTCGACGAGCCCGCAGTGGTCGCTGCCGGTGAAGTGCTTGAGTATTTGGGCGCAGGCTCCGCTGACGGAGCTGTGGCCGGAGACGTATCCGGGGAAGGGCGGGGTCACGAAGTTGGCGGGGGAGTAGGGATGCCAATTTTCGCCGAGCATGTCGACGACGCCCTTGCCGGGCCCGGCCCACCCTTGGATGGTTTTGCCGGTAAAGTAGTAGCGGACGAGGGTCCAGGGGCGGGAGCTATCGTAGTAGCGTTTGGCATCCCAGGAGGCGATGAAGGAGTCGAGGGCGGTGTTGGCAATGGTGAAGAAGAGTTTCACGTCGCGGTCGAGGTCGTTTTTATCGCGCTGGGAAACGGCCATGGCGAAGCGAAGCCAGTGACCGGATTGGCCGGTGGAGCGGGGGCCGTCGCGCATGAATTCCACGATGGCTTTTTGCTCGGGGGTCAGGCTGGCGTTGAACTCGATGCACTGGATAACTTCCTTGATGAGCAGGGTTTCACCGACGAGAGGTGGCGGGCCGGGGCGGAATTGGTCGGCGCTTTCGAGGCCGAAGGTTTTGACGCGATACCAGTGGGGAGTGAGGAAGCCGGGGGCGAAGGTGGAGCCGTCGTCATTCACGAAGGGGATGGGCTGCCAGCGGTCGGGGTCGGTGATTTTGTCCGGGGTGTTGACCGGGCGGTACATGGTGTAGTCGGAGTAGGGCTCTCCGTCCGAGCCGATTTCTTCGCCGAATTGGTTGGCACCATCGTGACGGCGGGAAGCGAGGATGGTCTTGGCGACGGTGTTGCCGATGCCGACAGGGGTGGTGGGGTCCATGGAATGGTTGTCGGGATCGTATCCCATCTTCTTCATCTCACCGGTGAGGTAGTCCTTGAAGTGGGGGAGTTGGTCTACGGCGGTGTGGTAAACGGCATAGGCGATGGCCGTTTCTTTGTTTTCCTGGGTCCGTTCGTTGGCGGGGCGGCGGAGTTTCCCACCGAGGAGGGTGCCGACGGCATTTTCGTCGTAGGCGGCCCATGCGTCGAACATCGCGGTGCAGGGGATGGCCATTTGACGGGAGAGGATGGTGGGCATGGCGCCGACGCGTTCGACGTCACGGGCCGAGGCTTCGAGGACAATGTTGAGCCACTTGTAGGCACCGGATGATTGGTGCTCGGCGGGGTTGAAGCCGGGGACCTTTTGGGCCACCGCGGTTTGAGATGACAATCCGAGAGCCAGGGAAGTGGCGCAGCAGAAAGTCATGATGCGTGTTGTGAGTGCTTGAACCATAAGGCGCTATCTTTACACTAGATCGTGCGTTGGGTGCACCTCTGTAAGGATGAACGTCCTGCTTGAGTGGATGAATGGCGGTTTTTGACTGATCAAGGAAGAGGCGGCATCTGGAAATTGCCAGATGGAGATTGAGCTGGCACACTGAGGGCCGCCGTTGAAGACCCGATCCGCCATCCGTTCCGAAGTCACCTGGAAGCAATCCTTCGCGGTACGCTTTGCGGCGGTGTGGGCGGTGGTCCTCGGGGGGGCGGTGGGATTCTCGGGTTGGGTGGCGCACCGGGATGCTCGGAGTCAGCTCATGGGAAACCTTGAACAATCCGTGGTGCAGGACGCCAGGGGGGTGGATCTCCGGCTTAATACCTGGCTGCGAACTCTCGGTGAGGATGCCCGTTCGGCCTCGCAATCTCCGCTCGTGGCGGAGTTCCTGCAAGCCCGTGGCACGGATGAGGAGGCGCGATGGAGGGCGTTGGTGGAGGACGGTTTCCGGGCTGTCTTCGCCGGGAAGCCGACCTATTTTCAAATGCGTCTCCTGCAAATCGGAGGACCAGGCGAGGGGCGGGAAATCGTCCGGCTGGACCGTCTGGATCGTCTGGGGGAGGAGCTCGTTGTGACGTTGCCGGAGCAACTCCAGCAGAAGGGCGCGCGCGGATATTTTCAGGAGGCGCTCTCGCTTCCGGACGGCGAAGTCTATTTTTCGGAGGTCAATCTGAACCGCGATTTTGGAGAGATCACTCTTCCACAGCTCCCCACGATTCGTGCTGCGATCAAGATTGGTGCCACGCCCGGAAGGCGGGTCATGCTCATTATCAATGCGGACCTGCGTCCGCTCTTTGCCGAGCTGCAGGGGCTGACTTCTCCGGCGGCCGAAATCTATCTCGCGGACGAGAAGGGCGATTTCCTGATGCATCCCGATAAGGGCGCCACCTTCGGCACTGATTTGGGGCACGAAATTCGATTTCATCCGGATGAGGCCGGCGCGGATTTGTCGGAGGAGAGGCAGGTTGCGACTGGGCACTGGCCGGGGAGAAATCTTGAGTTGAAGGTGGTCCTTCCCGACGGTTCGTGGCGTCCTATTTTGGAACAATCTCGCTGGCGTGGGATCTGGTCCACTGCTCTGGCCTCGCTGGCGGGCGCCGCCTTGGCGCTGCTGATTGCCTGGCCCTTTGCGCGTCGATTGGGTCGATTGTCGAAGGCGATTCGGCGTTTTGATGGGACCGGCGATGATCCGGCGGCAGCGCTTGTCGATCCTAGTCGCGACGAAATCGGGCTCGCGATTGAACGGTTCCGGGAGATGGCCGGGAAGGTCAGCGAGCATGTCGAGGATTTGCACCGCGCCCGCCACGATGCCGAGGAGGCCAACGCCGCGAAGGAGACCTTTCTCGCCGTCATGAGTCATGAAATCCGTACCCCCATGAATGCTGTCGTCGGCTTGATCCGTGTTCTCGAAGCCAACGATCCTCCCGCGCATCAGAAGCCCATTCTTGATTCTCTGCGCTCGTCGTCCGACAATCTCATGACCCTTCTGAACACGGCCCTCGATTTCACTCGGCTGCACGAAGGGGTGATCCAGTATGCGTCGGAGCATTTCGATGCCGCGGCGATGGGGCGTGAAGTCATTGCGACGCTCAAGCCTCTGGCGATGGTGAAGAACCTAGGCTTGAACTTAGCCTCGCCCGCCAGTCTCAAGGTGCAAGGGGACCCTGTGCGGCTCCGGCAGGTGATGAACAACCTTCTCAACAATGCCATCAAATTCACCGCAACCGGATCGGTTGATTTTTCGCTGCGGCACGAGGGCGATCAGCTGGTGGGAACGGTCGCCGACACCGGGCCGGGGATTCGAGAAGAGGATAGGGCTCGGATTTTTACGCCCTTCTTCTCGCGCGAAACCGGGGCCGACGCCACCGCTCCGGGAGCGGGTTTGGGCTTATCGGTTTCACGGGAACTCATCGAACAACAAGGCGGCTCGCTGACATTCGAGAGCCCCCTCGAAGGCGGTGCGGTCTTCACCTTTCGTCTGCCCTATCCGGAATCGGGAGGGCACGTTTTAGAGAATGGGCTGCGTGAACCGAACCTAGCGAGGATTTCCGAAGGGCTGAGGGTGCTCTATGTTGAGGACACTCCGTCGAATCAGGAAGTCATGAAACTCACCCTCGCGGGGACGGGCGTGCAGCTCACCTGTGCCAACAATGCGATGAGCGGGTTGGAGAAGTTTACCGGGGGTGTCTTCGATCTTGTGATGGTGGATCTTCAGCTTCCGGACCTGTCGGGCACCGAGCTGGCAGCCCGGATTCTCAGCCAATCTCCAGGGCTTCCCGTGATTGCGGTGACGGCCCAGTCATCGGCCAAAACCAATGAGGCTCTCCTGGAGGTGGGAATTGTTGAAGTGATCCTCAAACCTTATACGAAGGATCTCGTACTTTCGGCTCTCGCTCGTTGTGTATCCTCCGGTCTTGCGGAGGCCTTGCACCAAATCCACCCCGAGGATCCGGTCAGGGCCGCCCGTCTGGCGGGTATGATGGCGCGGGAATTTCGCGAGGGGGCGGCGGAGCTTGATCGACTTTCGATGCGTGACGCGAGCGGTGAAATCGACGAGGCACGTAGAGCCCTTCGTCATCGTCTCACCACGGCGCTGGCGCTCTTTCCGCTGCATCGTTTAGAGCGAGCGTTTGATAACGGGGGGCCGGATTCTCTCCGGGCGTTGATCGTCGCGCTTGAGCAAGCGGCTGTTCAGTTGGAGTAGTCCGAAGGCTTCAAACGATTACTTCCTGATGCAATAGATCCGGGCAGAAGTGCGGATGAGGAGGCTCTTCCCGGCGATGGCCGGGGTGGCCATGCCCATGTCGTCTTCGGCGAGGGGGTTGGTATGGAGGAGCTCGAATTCCTTTCCGGCTTTGCAAACATTGGTGCCGCCGTCTTCGTTGAAGCAGAAGATTTTTCCCTGATAGGCCCAAGGGGAGGCCGTGAATCCGGTGGAGCCCGGGAGGCGTTGTGTGGGGTAGATTTCCGCTCCGGTTTTGGGATTGAGGGCGGAGAGATATCCGCGGTCGAGCAGGATGTAGAGTTGATCCTGATAGAGGAGGGTTGAGGGATTGTAGGGGGCGGATTTCCAGTTGCTCCAGGCCACGAAATCGTTAGCGGTGTTTTTCGCGTCTACTGAGATGTCTCCTTGGGCGCCGGGACGGATGGCATAGACCGGGCGGGATTGATCGCCGACGTAGCCGGAGGAGAGGTAGAGCAAGCCATCGTGTGAATACGGGGTGGCAATGGTGATGCTGGACATGCCTTCGAAGGACCAGAGTTCTTGACCGAGGAGATCGTAGGAACGGGTGCGGTCGGATCCGGGGACGACGATTTCGGTGCGTTGTTCGTTTTGCCAAATGTAGGGATTCGACCAGTTGGATTTTTCCTGGCGAGGCGTTTTCCAGACTTCCTTGCCGGTCTCTTTTTCGAGAGCGAGGAGGGAGGATTCCTCTTCGTTGTCGTTGACCAAATAGAGGTGGTCTTTGTGGAGGACAGGGGAGGAGGCGGTGCCCCAGCCATAGCGTGTCTTGTAGGCCGGGACTTCGTGGGACCAGATGAGCTTGCCCTCGAAGTCGAGGGCATAGAGCCCTTGGCTGCCGAAGAAGCAGTAGAGATATTTGCCATCGGTGACGGGGGTTTCGGAGGCGTAGGAGTTTTTGAGATGGATGGAGGATTTGGGTTTTCCACGATGGACTTCTTTGTCCCAGAGGATTTTTCCGGAGTCGAGGTCGAGGCAAAGGACTTTCCAGAGATGAAGGGAATCTGGAATGGCGGGTCGGTTGCCCCCGAAGTAGAGGCCTTTCTTCGGGTTCTCTGTTTCTTCCAGATTGACGACGGTGGTGAGGAAGACCCGTTTGCCCCAAATGACAGGGCTCGACCATCCCCGGCCGGGGATCTCGGTTTTCCAGGCCACGTTTTCGGTGCTGGACCAAGTGTCGGGGAGATCGGGGTTTTCTGAAACCCCGCGTGAGTCAGCCCCACGGAAGGCGGGCCAGTTTTCTTGGCCGATCAGTGGGAGAAGGAGAAGGAAGAGCAGGATGGGTGGGCGTATCATAAAAAAAACGATTCCCGAAAGAGAACCGTTCTTGAGGTCAAAAGGCGATCAAAGAATGATTGATCGAGAGATTGTTAGTCATTGAAGGACCAAACTCTCTTGGGGCCGAGATCTTCGAGGAAGCGAGTGGCGCCATCTTGTAGGGCAAGTCGTCGGGCGGTGGCGCCGAGGTCATGAGAAAAATCGGCGAGGGAGCGGTAGCCTCGGATTTGAAGGGAGTGTATCATGGTAAGGCCCCCCGGGGTGGCAAAGGGAACTGGTTAACCCCGGCCGCGATTGCGGGTGATTTCGGCCTGTTGCTTTTCGTTGAGGCCGCTGGTGGTGAGCCATTGTTTGGCGGCTTCGGGGTCTTTGCGGTAGTAAACACGGGCGCTTTCGATGACGGCTCTTTGGCGGGTGCTTTCGTTGGCGATGGTGCCGGCCCAGTCGATGGCGGCAGCGGGGTCTTCCCAGGCGATACGGTTGGCATATCCATAGGCGGCGGAATCGCGCTCGGGGGAGGAGTTCATGCTGTTGAGTTTGGTGGCGGCCGCTTGGGGATCCTCGCCGGCCCACTCGCGGAAGGAATTCCAGAGGGCTTTATTTTTGCCGTCGCCTGCGGGAAGGGTGGCAGCCCATTGGGAGGCTTCCACGGGGTTTGCATCGGCATATTCGCGAGAGACGCGCGAGATCGCGGCGGCTTGCATGGGGCCTTCAGGAATGGTGGTGGCCCACTGGGCGGCGGCGGCGAAATCTCCGGAGCGGAGAATTTCGCGGGCGGCCAGGTCGATTAATTTCCCAGCGTCGCGGTCCCCTCCCTCGTGCTGAGCGAGGGCGAACTGGACGGCGAGGTTGGGATCAGCATCGGCGAGTCCGTGAGCGGTGCCCCACTTTAATTCATTGTTCTTCTTTTCTTCGTCGGAGAGGCCGTTGAAATAGGCGAGGGCGGCATCGGGATCAGCTCCGGCCCAACCGGCAAGGGTGGTAGCCATGTCGCGCTCGCGGGTTTCGGCTCCGTGCAGGACCGCTTCCTGTCCGGCGATGGCTCCCCAGGCGTAGTGGAAGTCACGAAACTCGGAGCTGTCGGAATCGAGGTGGGCGATTTGTTCGCGAATGAGCTTGGCGTTCTCGACGGTGAGGCTTTTGAGGAGTTGGTTGAAGATGTCGCGTCGGTCGAGGGGGTTTCGGGCGTTGCGGAGATCGAGTCCGAGTTGGCCGAGCTGGGCCTCCGAGAGGGCGGGATTGTTAGAAGCTGAAGATTCGTCGTCGGTCCGCTTGTGACCGGAACGGGTGGAGTTTCCTCCTTCGTTCTCAACCGTGCGGCTGGAGAGTCTGAGGGCATCGGAAGCCGATCCAGGGGCGGTGGTATTGGTCCCTGTTGCGTTACGGGAGTCGCCGACAAACTGCGATCCAAGTAGGAAAGTGACGAGGGCGACGAGGGCCCAGCCGAGATGGATAAGGTGAGATTTTTTCATCGAAAACGAAAGGAAGTTGCTCTGGGAACGGTTTCTATTGAGTTATTCTTTCAGTCGGAGGAATTGGTTTCCCGAGCCTGTTTTGAATACCAACTTTAAGCTTATGAAAATTCTGCCACTACTTTTGCTTTCGCTCTCCCCTGTTTTTAGTGAACCCGTTGGAGTGGGCGCTGAGCCGGTCGAAGGTGCCGAAGTGATCTTCGACGGGACCCGCAAGATGCTCGATGAGAAGTGGACTTACTGGGAGGGGCCGCGTTTTGCCTCCGAGTTGCCGATCAAGTGGAAGATTGTCAAAGATCCGGTTGATGAAGGGACGGTCTTGATGACGGACGATCCCGCGGCAGCGGGCGGGAAGTATGGCACGGCGGATCTTGTCACGAAGAAGAAGTATGAGGACGTTCGTCTTCATGTGGAGTTTTTGATCACCAAGGAGGGTGGCAACAGCGGGGTCTATTTGCAGAACCGATTTGAGATTCAGGTGCTTGATGGCGACAAGACGAAGCATGGTATGGCCGCGGTGATCAACGAGACCGAGTCGCCGTATGAATCTTATCTGGGGCTGGGGAAGTGGAATGCCTACGACATTACCTTTCGGGCGGCGCGCTTTGGTGAGGACGGGAAGATGACCGAGAAGCCCAAGGTCACGATGTATTTCAACGGCAAGAAGGTGCACAAGGAAGTGACGATCAACAAGGTCTGGGGTGGTCCCAATTCCGGTCTCGATGGCGGGAATGATGACGGTCGTGGAATCACGAATCAGCCCGGCGGTTTGAAGCTGCAGTGCGAGGGGCACGATGTCCGTTATCGCAACATTTGGATCAAGGAGTTGAAGCTCGGTGATAAAGGGACGGATTTCTAGAATCGGCGAAGGTTGAAATATTTGTGGTCCCGGGGTCGTCTCAATGGGGATGACAAAATTTGCTGTTCTGTTAGGGGGTCTTTTGGCCTTGCCGGTTTTTGGTGCGCTCGAAGTGAAGGATACCGAGGGGAAGCATCTCGATGTGCTCTCGGATGGTAAGGTCGTGGCGCGCTACATGTATGAGCACGATTCCTCGACAAAGGAGCGTCATCACGAGACTTACAAACCCTACCTTCATGTCTTCGATGCGGAGGGGAAGGCACCTATCACTAAGGGTGCGGGCGGGGAGTTTACCCACCATCGTGGGATTTTTATCGGGTGGAGTAAGATCGAGTTCAACGGGAAGAAGTATGACCGTTGGCACATGAGCGGCGGCGATATTGTGCACCAGAAATTCACCTCAAAGGAGGTCAAGGAGGGTGCCGCCGTGGTGACCTCGGTGACTCATTGGATGGACGAAAAGGGAGAGGCCTTTTTGGAAGAGGAGCGGACGATGACCGTGACTGAAGGGGCTCACGGCGGACGTGCTTTCATCGATTTTCACTCCAAGCTCACGCCCTTGCGCGGGGATGTTTTTTTGAAGGGTGATCCGGAGCACGCCGGCATTCAGTATCGCCCGGCGAACGAAGTGAACGCGAAACTCACGAAGTATGTCTTTCCTGAGGGAGTGACCAAGGTGAATGGCGTGAAGGACCTTCCGTGGGTCGCTGAGAATTATACCCTCAATGGAAAACAGTATGGCGTGGTGCACCTGAACCACGCTACGAACCCCAAGGGGACGGTGCATTCGGCCTATCGCGACTATGGACGCTTTGGAGCCTTTTTTGAGAAAGAGATTCAGCAGGGTGAGTCACTTACCGTAAATTACGGCTTCCTCATTCTGGACGGGGAGCTTCCGCAGCAGGGAGTGATTCAGAAGGTGTGGGAGAGCTGGGGGAAGTAGGGGATCGGGGATCGGGGATCACTACTCGGCTTTTTCGGTGAGTTCAAGATTGCGGAAGGAGATGGCCATGTTTTTGCCGCCATGGAGCTGGAGGCCGAGCGGGCCTTTGTCTTTGGAGGTCTCGGAGGTGTAAGTGACGCCTTCGACTCCGTTGAGCCAAGTCTTGTAGACGTTGCCTTTGACCACGATTTTCAGGGTGTTCCAGTCCTTGGGTTTGACCGCGGCGATGGCTTCTTTTCCTTCGACGGGGTAGCCCTTGCCAGGAATGTAGGGGGAAGCGGTGAGGTCGCGCTTGAGCGAACCGGAGATTCCGATCTGGATTTGGTCGTGGTCGCTCTTGAGCATAACGCCGGAGTCGATGGTGCCTTCACCGTTTTTGTAGTCGAGAGTGAGGGTGAAATCGGTGAATTCTTTGTTGGTCCAGAGAACGGAACCGGCTTTTTGGGGGCCGGACTGGCAATGAAGAATGCCGTCTTTCACGGTCCAGTGTTCGACCTTGCTCTTGGAATCGACCCGCCAGTTCGAGAGGTCTTTTCCGTTGAAGAGAGGTTCGGCGTGGGAAAGAGCGGCGAGGGCGAGGAAAAGTGGGAGAATACGCATGATGCCAAGGATACGGAAGAATGGGAGTGGATTCAGCACTAAAGTTGATAAGAGCGAAAATTTAGGCCCTGGGGGGTGAGAAAGGGGGAAATAGTTCGCAACTCTTTGAAAAATCGTGGGTTGCAATACTGGGGACAATTTACACCCCGCACTCATCAACATGAAAAACTCAACGACGCTTCCTCTTTTCGCAGTGACAGCTGCCGCAGTCTTCGGGTTGGGGTGGGTGGTGCGCCCGGACGCCAGCGATGCCTCAAATTCCGCAAAGACAGGTCAAGACGGGAGCCAAGGCGGCTCACAAGGATCCGGGCGGATGACCTCGAGCAGCCCGCGGGTGGGATCGTCGAACGAAGGTCCGGAGGGACAGTTCCTCTCCCGCTATCTTGTCGACGGGAAGATTTCGGCTGATGACATGACGACCGCGATCAAGGAGATCTCGGAGACCAATGATCCGCTTTTACGGCAGAAGATGTTTGGGCTTTTGTTAGAGAATTTGACTTCGGAGAATGCCAAGGATGCCTTTCTTGCCCTGCAGGAGAATCGTCGTGGCGGTGGTCCGATGGGTCGTGGCAATGATGAGGAGCTTCGTCTTCTGGCGAATGCCTGGGGTCGGCTCGATGGCGCGGGTGCGATTGTGGCGTTGAAGGAGATTCAAGCGGCCCAAGGAGAAGGTGGTGGGGAGCGTGGTTGGGGCGGACGGGGTGGTCCCGGAGGCATGGGTGGTGAAATGGCGAGCGTGCTGGCGGGTTGGGCCACCGTTGATAGTGGGGGCGCAATTTCTTATATGAATGGCCTCGAAGACTCGCGGGAGAAGCAGATGGCGGGCTTCGGGATCTTGCAAGGAATGCTCGTGAATGGCGTGGGCGAGGCGATGGGCTTCATTCAGTCGCTTCCCAAGACCGAGGAAGGAGACCACTCGAAAGGACTTTATATGGCGATGGTGACGGGCGAAATGCTGGAGCAGGGACTGGAGGCGGCTAAGGATTGGGCGGATTCGGTGAAGGAGCCTGACTTGCGGACGGGCGTGCTGGCTCGGGTCACGATGGAGATGATGCGCGATGACCGCGAGGGCGCGGCTGCCTGGATTGCGAAATATGGTGATGAAGATGCCGCGGCTCCAGCGGTGAACCGTTTGGCGGATTCGTGGGCCCGTGAGGATCCAAAAGCGGTGCTCGATTGGGCCGCCAATCTTTCCGGAAAAGCAAAGGCGGAAGCCTATGAGAAGGCGATGGGCTCTTGGGCAGGTGAGGATCCGGCAGCGGCGGGAGAATATTTGGCAACCTTGCAGGTCTCGCCCGAGCGTGATGCTGCGGTGGAAGGGTATGCCACCCGCGTTTCACGCGAAGATCCGGTCGCAGCGATGGAGTGGGTTGAGACGATTGCGAATCAAGATCTTCGCCAGGACGCCATGGTTGATGTCGCCCGCGACTGGTATCGCAAAGACGAAGCGGCAACGACTGAGTGGATCGCAAGCAGCGGTCTCTCCGAAGAAGCGGTGAAGTCGATCACCGAACCTTCCCGTGACTTTGATCACAGAGGACCTGGAGGTCCCGGACGTCCCGGAGGGCGCTAGATTTTTCGAGGTGGCAAGTGGGCTCGGAGTGAAATCCGGGCGCTGTCGTCTTGCGGGTTGGTGGTGAGTTATTCGACAAGCTTGAGGTCGGATTTCTTCGAGAAGCGGATGACGAGGCGGGTTCCTTTGCCGCCACTGGCTTTTTCGAAAACGGAGACTTCTCCGGTGACGATGATCTCTTTGCCAACGAAGGAGCGGAGGTAGTCTTCGTCGAGTCCTTCTTCAGCCTTTTTGGCGCTGACGCCGGCGCGGAAGCCGGGGCCTTCTTCGTGGAAGACGAGGTAGAGGGAGCTGCCGGTTTTGGTTTTGGTGAAGTTGGCGACGGTGGCTTGGACGGAGACGATGGCGCGGCTCATGTTGCGAAGCTCTTCTTCGTCCTCAAGGGTGTAGAGGTCCTTGATGGGTTGGTTGGTGATGATGTCATCGGGGCGTTCGATGTCGTAGATTTCGCCTTCGAATTCGGGGCGGGGAGCGGCGGTGATGGTGGTCTCAGGTTTGGGTTGCGGGGATGCGTTTGGCTTTTCGACTTTGGGAGAAATCGCGGTGAGATGGGGAGGTGAGGAGGTGGGTTTTTGAGGAGTTTCGGGAGTTGGATTGGTGTCGGCAGAGAGAGTTTGCGAGGGGTGGGAGTCGGCAGGTTTTCGGTTGATCCACCAGATGCCGCTGCCGATGAGAATGAGGAGGATGCCGATGAGAGCGAGGGGTTTGAGGGGGGAGGATTTGGGAATGGGAAGGGAAAGGGGTGCCGGAGAAGGGGAGGGTTCTACGGGTTTGGCAGGTGTTTGGGGGGGCGCGAGGAGAGGGGAGGTTCGGGGTGCGGGTGTGAGGGAATTGATGAGTTGGTTGAGGGCTTGCTCGGGATCATTCTTTTCGCCCGGCGGGTAGCCGATGGCCCAGTCGCGGAACCATTGGAAGTAGTCGATGGAGAAGGTGTGAACGGTCTGGCCATCCGATGCGGTTGCGGTGACGATTTCAAAGGGGGTGAAGCAGAGGGCTCCGGCGCGATATCCGAGGGCGCTGATGAGGTCCTCAGCCTGAGTGCGGAGGCGGTTGATCTCACTTTGAGTGATCTCTGATTCGGAGAGAATGGTGCCTTCCCACCAGCGGGCGGCGAGCCAAGGGTTTCCGTCGACGGAATCGAGTCCGCCATCGACGACGGGGCGGAGGCTGGAGTGGTGGAGGTTGTAGAGTTCATCGAGTCCTTTTTTGAAGCGGTCCTGCTTCTGAAGGTTTTCGAGGATTTCGTCGGAGAACTTGAGTCTGATGATGGCGTGGGGAGTGCCGTCCTTGTGAAAGGCGCGGTAGACGACGAGTTCGCGGGTTTGAAAGACGAGGTCCTGGAGGTGATAATCGCTCTGCATAACTGTGAGTGGGGGAAGATGATGAGCAAGGAGGGACGGCAAGCCAATATCGAAACCCCGTTTTCCCTCTTTTGGAATAAGATACCCTTAAAAAACTTCGTAGGTTGGTGACGCTCTTGGAGACAACGGTCTCAGGTTTCATTCGAGAGCTGACAATCGTCGGGATCAGACTACCTTGTGGCTCCCCTTTATAATTATGAATGATACCTTCAGGCGGATCATTGTCCTGTGCTTCGTTTTCGCAGCGGCGTTCTTCACGGTGTATGCGTTTCGCGCTTGGCAAGGCGGATACGGAATCTTTGGCAATGATGATGACCAGGATGGCGGGCAATTTGCGCCTGAGCATGCGACATTGGAGGCCAAGCCCGCGCTCGACCCCAGCCAGGTGCCGGGCTTGATCCGGGCGAATGATGAAATGGTGACGCTGGTGGAGCAGGTGACTCCGGCCGTGGTGAGTATTGATACCGAGATTGTGAAACGGGAGCGGGTCATTGATCCCTTCCGTGGTCGCATTTATGAAAGGGACCGTCTCACGCCCGGCCTGGGATCTGGGGTGATCGTGTCTGCCGAAGGGCATGTGATTACGAACCATCACGTGATTGAGGGCCACAAGCGGATCCGCGTGACCCTTCATGATGGCCGTTCCCTGCCCGCGACCTTGGTCAACTCTGACAAACTCCTCGATATCGCGGTGCTGAGAATTAAAAGCGGGAAGGAAGACGAGACTTTCGATGCGCTGAAGTTCGCCGATTCAGATCTCGTGAAAGTGGGGCAGCTTGCGATCGCGGTGGGCAATCCTTTCGGCCTTGGCGAATCGGTGACAGTCGGTCGGATCTCGGCGCGTGATCGTTCGCTGTCCGATGGCCAGCGCGATTTGTTTCAAACCGATGCGGCCATCAATCCCGGCAACTCGGGCGGGCCTTTGTTGAATCACCTCGGAGAGATCATCGCGATCAATGCCTCGATCTACTCGCAGAATCGTGAGAACCCTGGATTCCAGGGGATTGGATTCTCGATCCCATCGAATGAGGTTAAGCGGACGTTGGAGTATATTTTGGAAAAGGGCCGGCCGGTGCATGGCTATATCGGTCTTGAGACCCGCGATCTCAACAACTACCTGCGAAGCGTCTATAACTATCAGGGGCAGGGTGTTGTCGTCTGGGATGTCACCCCCGGCGGCCCGGCAGCCAAGGCGGGGCTTCAGCCCTATGACATCATCACGGCCTACCAGGGCGAGGGGGTGGCGACGACTGCGTCCTTCCTGAATCGGGTGCAACGGTCGCAGGTTGAATCCGAAGCCAAGGTTTCGGTTTATCGAGGTTCGGAGACACTGAATCTTACCGCCGTTGTGGGTGAGGCCGATCCCTTTGCGATGCCCACGGAAATGATCGCCAGTGGGCGTCTTGCTTCTGACGATGCCATTATCACGGCCGTTGGATTGACCGTTCGCAATACTCCCCAAGTTTACCGGATGCGCGGATTGGGAGGAGTTCTGGTGACCCAGATTACGCCGAATAGCCTGGCTTCTCATGTTGGGATTCAGCCCAACGATTTACTTCTCGAGATCAACGGATCACGGATTCGCAATGATGAGGATTTTTACCTTCGTCTTGTCGCAACGGCGGCGGTGCAGCAAACTCAGTTGCGTGTCATCCGTGGCAACACGAGTCGTATCCTGACTCTCCCGCAGGTTCCGCGAACGACGCCTTCCGTTGATCCAGCCCCTGTTGAAAGGAAACCCGTCGACTAATTTTATCCCCATGAGTACTTACGATTCTTACGAGCCGCGTTCCAATTTCGGGCTCTCTATCTTTATCACCTTAGCTGTCGCGGGCTTGGTGGCAGCCGGAGTTTTCTTCATGCAGAAAACCGGCGAGGACAACAACTCCGTGGCCGAAAATAGCGAACCGGTTGAGAAGCCGATCAAGAAGGTTCTTGTCATGCCTCCGGGACCGGAAGATCCCTTTCAGACCCGCCCGGAAGATCCTGAGATGAAGGCGGACACCGTCCTTCCTAGCCCGCCGGAGCAGACTCTTGTCGATCTTGGGTTGGCCGTAGCCGAGTTTGATCCCGAGGCCTTGCTGAAGAAAATTGGCGAGACTCTTGAGCTCGGAAAATTCGAGGAAGCCGTCGTCATGATTGGCAAGGATGCTCTTGATGAGCGGCATCTCACCGGATTGAAGGCTCTTTTTACAACTGGGACCTTCCGCCTCAATGAGACCAATCCGGTGAGCGAGATCGGAGAGCTCGAGACCAATCGACGTTCACGTTGGGCCTTGAATCTTGAGAGCGAAAGCGGAGCGCGAATTTACTTTGACCTCCTGCGAGGAGAGACTGGGAAGTGGGGCGTTGAGAAAATCAAAATCCCCGATCCGGTTCCTCCGGGAGCCGATCCACCCCGCGCGGTTTTTGTCGACTCTCTGGGCATTACCCATGCCTTCCTTCAGGCCGCGCTTGAGCAGAGATTTGATGACGCCAAGTCCTTCGTGGATCCCACCTTGGTCTCCGATGCCAAGATCGCCGGTCTTTGCATCATCTTCGAGGAAGCGAAATACCAGCTCCGGGCTCAGAAGCCGCTACGCGCCATGTATAATCGTGATCTCACCGCAGGCTTCATTGCGCATGTCGAAGATGAGACCGGTGAGAAAGCGGCTGACTTTGGAATCAGCGTGCAGCGAACGGGGGAAGATCAACCGTGGCGGGTGACCGAGGTGAATCTCGATTCCTTGCTCGCCGACTATGCCGATCGCTTCGCCGGGGGCGATGTTCACTACACTCCCTTGATCAAGAATCCTGCCGGTGGGGACACTCTGATTCTTTACTTTGGCTTTGATGAAGACGGGCTCATGCCACGGACGAAGAAGCAGCTCGATATTGTCGCCGGTCTTCTCAAGCTGGACTCAGCCAAGAAGCTGACCCTTTCCGGCCATACCGATTCCCTAGGAACGGATGACTATAACACCACGCTTTCGGTCCACCGTGCCACGGCGGTGGAGAAGTATCTTTTGGAAGTCGGGGTTCCGAGAACGCAGATTGTGGCTCTGGCCGAAGGTGAAGCGAAACCGCGGCTGCCCAACGAAACGGCGACCGGTGAGGACAACCCGTCTGGTCGACGCGCGAATCGTCGCACCGAGATCTACTTGGACTTTTAAAAGGCGAGTAGCTCTTTCTCTTAGTTTTCGCTGACGGTGACGAGGGCCTTGACCAAGAAGCCCGAGTGATCGCCGTCGATGGTGAGGGGGATTTGTGCAAGTGAGGAAAGGAGTTTCATCTTAGATTGTCAGACAATTTACCGGTGGTTCGTGGGGCGGTCGCTATAAGGCCTCGCTGGTCGTCTCTGTCGGCTCGTTCCGTGCTCGCCAATCGCTCCCCTCGGCCACTCCCTTCGTTGTGTTGGCGTCTTAAATTGTCAGACAATTTACCGAGACAACAAACCGTTTCGCTTGCGTCTGGCGAGACCGGTCGCAACGGCCATGCCGAGGAGAAGAGAGGTTGACGGCTCGGGGACCGCACCGGTGAGGATGGATTTTCCGGGGGTGCTTTCCCAAGCCACGCTTTCGATGATCATTCCGGAGGCTCCCTGATCCGTGATCCGAGCATATCCATAATGGGTTCCGGTGGCAGCTTGAAACTCGAAGCCCAGATAGGCAGTTTTTTCGCCGAGGAACTCGCCAAAGAATAGCCCC
>Ga0335396_10000122_pt1 | contig 91414 bp, 85 predicted proteins | sample FRY02_FD_205743 | JGI IMG/M metagenome (GOLD analysis project Ga0335396, IMG submission 205743) | Freshwater microbial communities from Lake Fryxell liftoff mats and glacier meltwater in Antarctica - FRY-02 (spades assembly) (version 2) | ecosystem: Environmental > Aquatic > Freshwater > Ice >...
CCATCGGGCTTTCGTTTCATACATTTCAAAGTTTAAGTTACGTGATTGAAGTATATCGAGGCAATCAAAAAGCAGAAAAACACTTTGGCCTTTATTCACTTTATGTAATGTTTTACCCGCAGTTGGTCACTGGCCCTATCGAAAGACCTCAGAATTTATTGCACCAATTTCATAAAAAAAAGGTCTTCAATCTCCAAAATCTCATCGACGGTTTGCGCCTGATTTTATTTGGTTTATTTGTAAAAATGGTAATCGCCGATAATTTAGCCCCATTTGTCGACGACGTATACGGCAATCCTGAAAGTCAAAGTTCAACAACTATTTTGTCGGCCATTTTCTTTTATTCTTTTCAAATTTACTGCGACTTTTTGGGTTATTCCACCATTGCAGTTGGTTGCGCTAAAGCCATGGGGTTTTCTATTATGGACAATTTCAAAAATCCGTATTTGGCAAAAAGCATTGCTGAATTTTGGCAGCGCTGGCACATTTCACTTTCGACATGGTTCCGAGATTATCTGTACTTCCCTTTGGGAGGAAATAAGGTAAAAAAAGCGCGCTGGATTTTAAATATATTTATTGTATTTGTGGTAAGTGGAGTTTGGCACGGCGCAAATTGGACATTCGTTATTTGGGGAACATTACATGGTTTACTCTATCTTTTAGAATCAATTCCAAAGAAAATTTTTAAACAAAAAACAGAGTCAAATTCAGCTATTTATCGAATCCTTAAAATTGGATTCACATTCGTTGTCGTCAGTTTCGTATGGGTATTCTTTCGTGCCGAAAATTTGAATCAGGTAAAGAAAATATTTCATTCTTTGATTCACAATTGGAATATCCCAAGCACGTTCGAAATTCCGAATTCTATCTGGGTTTATTTGCTCGGATTTGTCGTTTTGGACACACTCCTTTTCAAAACTCGTTTTGACAAATGGTGCAGTACTATTTCTGCGCCTATGCGCTGGTCAATTTACGGCATACTTATTTTCATGACTATTACTTGTTCAGGCGTTGAGAATTATCCTTTCATTTATTTCCAATTCTAAGTATGAATATGAAACTAAATATCGGAATTAAGATTCTAGCGTTGACCCTTGTGCTAATCGCTTCAAATTTCATTTATTCGCTTTGGTATTTTGAAAAAGATTTACAAAAATATTCACCAGACATAAATGTTATTCGACGAGTCGTTTCGGAGAAGGCAGACATCGTTTACTGCGGAGAATCATCAAATATGTCAACCTTTAAAAATGATGCCAATACACTTTTTATAAGTCAAATTTTAAATGATTTACTTCCATATCAAAAAGTAGTAGACTTTACAAAAAAAGCTAGTCATGCAGGAATTTTCTACCAACTACTAAAGGCGATACCAGAAACTAACGATGTAAAAACCATTGTCGTCACGATGAATTTAAGGTCATTCGGCCCTGATTGGATAAATTCTAACTTAGAAACTCCTTTGCAAAAAGATCTAGTTTTGTTGCGGGTTCTTCCACCATTGGTCAATCGTTTTCTATTGGGATTCAAAAACTACGATACCACTCCTGCCAAACAGCGAGAAAAAAAATACAAGTGGCATTTGGACCATGACCCTCTGAATCGAGCGGAAGACTTTCCTTACGCCACTGCAAGCTTATGGGAGGAAAATATTGTGCTGAACGGAAGAAAAAACAAACTTAAAACAGTTCGAATTCGGGAATTGGCAAGTCAGCACATAAAGTCTTACGCTTTTGTTATCAATACACAGGCCAATCCGCGCATTCAGGATTTCGATAATATTGTTGAGCTAGCGCGAAAAAGAAATTGGAATCTTGTTTTTCACATCTTACCAGAAAACGTTGAACGTACGCAGGAGCTTGTTGGAAAAGAACTTGTTCAAATGATGAGAGAAAATAAGAATCTGCTGCTTAATCGCTATAAAAAAATGGGCGTCAAAATGGTCGATAATTTAGAATTACTTCCAAATGAACAATATATTGATCAAGATTGGACATCTGAACATTACAAAGAAACTGGAAGAAAATTAGTCGCTGAAAAAATTGCGGAAGTATTGATCCCGTGACAAGAATTACGGCATAGTATTATACAATAATGAAGAAATATTGTGTTTCACTTTTAGTCTTTCTAGTTGGAAATTGAAGAATACTCTCCACAAACTACTCCACGGTAACTGATTTCGCCAAGTTTCTTGGTTGATCAACGTTACAGCCTCTCATAACTGCCATGTGGTAAGAAAGCAATTGAAAAGGAATTGTCGCCAACAATGGAACCAAGTGTTCATCCGTATCTGGAATTTCAATAACATGATCTGCAATTAATTTGACTTGCTCATCACCTTCTGTAACTATGGCGATAATTTTTCCTTTACGCGCCTTTACTTCCTGAATATTTGAAACTACTTTTTCATAAGATGTCCCTTTCGTGGCTACTACGAAAACAGGCATCGCTTCATCTATTAATGCAATAGGACCGTGTTTCATTTCAGCTGCTGGATATCCTTCAGCGTGTATGTATGAAATTTCTTTTAGCTTCAAGGCGCCTTCTAATGCCACCGGGAAAGAACTACCTCTTCCAAGATAAAGGGCATTTGTTGCATCTTTGTATTGAGCGGCAATTCGCTCAATATGGTCGTTATTTTCCAGAACTCTACTCACTTTTTCAGGAATCAATTCCAATTCAGCCAACATAGTACGGAACTTGCTTTCACTCATGGTTCCTTTCTTATGCGCAATTGACAAAGCCATAAGCGTTAATATCGTAACCTGTGCCGTAAATGCTTTTGTTGAAGCAACTCCAATTTCCGGTCCTGCATGTGTATATGAACCTGCGTGGGTAATTCGTGAAATTGACGAACCAACAACATTACAAATCCCTAAGATAATTGCGCCTTTAGATTTCGCCAACTCTAAAGCCGCCATCGTATCTGCCGTTTCACCTGATTGAGAAACCGCGATTACGATATCACCTTCATTAATAATTGGATTTCTATATCTAAATTCTGAAGCATACTCAACCTCAACATTTATACGCGCTAAATCTTCGAAAAGGTATTCACCTACCAGACACGCGTGCCAAGAGGTTCCACAAGCAACCATGACAATTCGTTTGGCATTTACCAGTTGCTGTTCATAATCTTTAATTCCACCTAATGCAACCCATCCTTCAGTTGCATTCATCCGACCTCGAAAACAATCATTAATGGAGCGAGGCTGTTCGTGAATTTCTTTTAACATGAAATGCTCATATCCACCTTTTTCAAGTGCTTCCAATTGCATTTCCAAGTGCTGAACATATGGTGTTCTCGCTTCGTCTTGAATATTCCAAAGTTTCATGCCGTCCTTCAGGTCAATTACGGCGATTTCCTCGTCATTCAAGTAAACAACTTGGTCAGTATACTCAACAATAGGCGTAGCGTCTGAAGCTAAATAAAAATCATTTTCTTTTCCTATTCCTATAACCAATGGTGATGATTTTCTCGCTGCTACAATGGTGTCAGGTTTATCTTTAGAAATTACAACGATTGCATATGCACCTGTAACACTTAGTAAAGCCAAACGAACCGCTTCACCAAACCACACACCTTCTTTTTTCTGAATATCTTCAATTAAATGAACAAGAACCTCCGTATCTGTATCGCTTTTAAATTCATATCCGCGGGACATCAATTCTTGTTTAAGAACATCGTAATTCTCAATAATACCGTTGTGAATAATCGCTAGATTTCCATTTCCAGAACTATGAGGGTGCGCATTTTTATCATTCGGTTCACCATGTGTTGCCCAGCGCGTATGCGCAATGCCGATTTGACCACTTGTATCTTTATCAGAAGTAAAATCAACCAAATTAGCGACTTTTCCTTGCTTTTTATACAAATTTAATTCACCATCCGTCAACAACGCAACACCAGCACTGTCATATCCTCTATATTCTAATCTTTGTAATCCTTTAATTAAAATAGGATACGCTTCTTTTTTGCCTATATAAGCTACAATTCCGCACATAATGCTTAAAATTCTGTGTAAATAATATAAATTTTAGGTTTTACCTTATTCAAGGTGTTTCTGCCATTGAAGACAATACGATCCATTGCTGTAATGCTTCTAGATGGAGAAATATAAATCGGATCATTGTCCAATTTTCCAGACACGATATCTTGAACATAAGCTCGCATATCAGTTGTAATACTTTTCGTGAATTCGTTTAATATACTGTTGTATAAAACGAGAGACAAATTTGATGTCAAGCTGAATTTTTTAAATAAAAACGCTTGATAACCTGGACTGTAAATAGAACCTGTTTGGTGTTGAATAGGAAGATCTAAAACCGCTTTATGAATAACTGCCTTTTTGGGAAGATTTGACAAACCTGGAATTTCAATAACTCCACGGACCCCAAATGATTGCGCATAGAATTCTTGCAAACCATTACTTGGGTTATCCAAGCATTGTTGAACTTTAGTGCCTGTTCTTTCGACTTCCAAGTGATTAAATGACTGACAATTCTCATTGATCACAAAGTCATACGATTTTCTTACCGGTGTCAACACGCCAATTACCAATTCCAATTTCTTGTAATAAATTGTCAATTTGGAAGAAGCAGATCTCATGTCCAAGGAATAAACTGTACCTTGTCCAGCGGATTGAGATGGGTTATTCGTTTTGATTTGAATTCCTTTGAAATGGTTCGTAAAATTATCATTGGAAGTGAAGGTAGAGCTGCCATTTGAAGCCGCTACCATCAATGATCTGGCTAAATTTGTATCTAATGAAATTCTCATTTGTGGAGCCACCAAAGAAGTGTCAACAGCAGCATCGCCAATTGGATCCGGTTTAAACGTTCCCTTTCCTGGCATTACAAGGTTTGTTGGTTTTACAGCAAGAGTAGAAAATTCATAATACTTCACTGCAGTGTCTGATGAAATCTCTTCATCGACCTCATACACTTCAAAAGTTTGGGTAGATTGAGCACCAGTATAATCTGCAAAACGCAAAGCTAAAACGAATGAATCAATTGAAATTTGCGATAAATCGCCAAAAACAGGGTTGGCCGTTGCTAAACGAATCTGAGAATAAAAGTAAGCCTTAACCTTGCCAAATACAGGGTCATTCATTTCTCCAAGAACATTCAACAAAGGATTTCTAGTGATAATTGAATCATCAACAATGGTATAAGTGTTTATGGTAAAGGTGTCAATGGCTCCGGCGTTTAAAAGCTCTGAAGCGTCGTAAGCGGAGCCTCCTATTGGCGATTCTTTCTTTTTACAAGAAACCGAAATAAAAATAGTAAATAAAAAAGTAGCGGAAAGTAAAGAAGCTCTCCGCCACTTGCGATAAAAACGATGTATCATTAAATTATATAAGAATTTCTTCTTCAATTACTTTTTCAAAAAATTCGGATAAAACTTTTATTTGATTTTCCTCAGGAACATATTCCTGTTTCAAGCAAGTTTGTTCATCCACTAGTTGTTGCAAAGATGCATCTAAATTTTCACTTGCGATATTTATACCATCGGCATATTTCATCATCACACGTGAAATATTAAGGAAACTTGTATCCTTTAACTCCTCTAGAACTTCTTCTGGGAAGCCATCAAATTTAAGCTTATCCGAGAAATTAGGGTCCCAATTTCTGTTAAAGCTGTCGTTATATACACTATAAATTACCTTCGTATTCGCAAAATGCGGATCCTTATTGTACAATTGTTTTACATATAGAGACATTAATCCAGACATCCATCCATGACAATGAATAACATCTGGTTGCCAACCTAATTTTTTTACAGTTTCAAGAACTCCTCTACAAAAGAACATTGACCTTTCGTCGTTATCCTCATGAAATTCGTCGTTATCATTAGTAACGGTGTTTTTCCGCTTGAAGTATTCATCGTTATCAATAAAATAAACTTGCATCCTCGCTGCGGAGACACTTGCCACTTTTATAATCAGCGGATGATCTGTATCGTTGATAATTAAATTCATTCCAGATAAACGTATAACCTCATGCAATTGATGACGTCTTTCATTGATGCTGCCAAAACGCGGGGTGAAAACCCTGATTTCTTTGCCCCCTTCTTGCGTACCTTGCGGCAAACGTCTTGAGGTGTTTGCAATTTCAGATTTAGGAGAAAATGGGGATATTTCCTGCGTTACAAATAGGATTCTTTTTTTATCCATGAAGATTTTAGATTGACATTTAGATTACAAAAATATAAAAAAAATATCGGTTAATCAACCAAAACTTATAGTTTTGTTCGCTTACTTTAACGTGAATGCTTATAAATGAGGCAACTAACGAATATTGATGAAATCCAAGCATACGTTTCGGACAAACGAAATGGGGGATGTTCTATAGGTTTTGTACCAACAATGGGGGCTTTACATCAAGGACATTTGTCTCTAGTTGATGAAAGTTGTGCAAAAAATGCAATTACAATCGTAAGTATTTTTGTCAACCCGACTCAATTCAATAACCCGACTGATTTAGAAAAATACCCCAGAACTATTGAGGCGGATATCCAACTTTTATCTCAAACCGGGTGTGATGCTGTTTTTATTCCAGAAGTAGAAACCATCTATTCTCAAGATTTTAAAGCTGAAAAAGTTGACTTAGGTCTTTTAGATAAAACCATGGAAGGATTTTATAGACCGGGGCATTTTGAAGGAGTTGTAACTGTGGTTCAACGTTTTTTTTCAATTATAAAACCTGACTGTGCTTATTTCGGGCGAAAAGATTTCCAACAAGTGGCGGTCATCCGTAAAATGGTTGAGTGGCTTGATTTGAATGTGAAAATATTCGAAGGCCCAACCACACGAGAAAAAAGTGGGCTTGCTATGAGCAGTAGAAATCTGCTTTTGAAGCAAAAAGAAAAGGATGAAGCCTGTATAATTTTTAAGCTACTATCAATTATGGTTGATGATGCCGTAAATTTCACCCCAACTGAGGTTAAAAATAAGGCCATTGAATCTTTCAAAAAAACGACGCTCACTTTAGAATATTTAGAAATCGTTCACCCGAGAACTTTTGAATACTTAGAAACAGGTTGGGTTGAAGGAGCAACTGTTTGTTTAGTAGCCTATTGTGGAAATGTAAGACTCATCGACAATATGGAAATTATCCCCTTTTCAAATTAAGCTATTTCTTTGTCTCTTACTAATTTCCATTACCTTTGTCGCGCAAAAAATAAATCATGCTCATAGAAGTAGTAAAATCAAAAATTCACAGAGTTAAGGTGACTCAGGCAGAATTAAATTATGTTGGAAGCGTAACTATTGACCGAGTGTTAATGGACGCTGCGAATCTTCTCGAAGGAGAAAAAGTTCAAATCGTGAATATAAATAACGGTGAACGAATAGAGACATATGTAATTGCAGGAGACGCAAACAGCGGAACTATTTGTTTAAATGGTCCTGCAGCTAGAAAAGTACAGATGGGCGATCTACTTATTATTATTGGATATGGCTTATTAGATTTTGAGGAAGCTCGAACCTTCAAACCTTCATTAGTTTTCCCAAATGAACACACAAATTTGTTAGATTAAATGAAAAGATACCTCCTTTTATTTTTGAAAACTATTTTCCCTTTAGCACTTGGTGTTTATTTAATAGGATATTTTTTCAAAAGTATGTCGGAGGAAAGTATCCAACAGTTTTACAAAGCAATCAAAGAAGCCAATTATTTATGGGTTTTCATTTCTTTATTTCTTGGATGGATTGCCCTTATTTCTAGAGCACAACGTTGGAAATATGTTTTAGAACCACTTGGATACAAGACACCTCTGAAAAATAGATACCACGCTATCACGATAGGTTATTTAATTAACCTTACCATACCGCGTGCAGGTGAAGCTTCGAGAGCAGCCATGCTTTATCGATCCAACAAAGTCCCTTTCGCTAAATCGTTTGGGACGATAGTTGCCGAAAGAGCAATTGATTTTGCTATGCTGGTTTCAATTGCTTTACTTACCGCTTATTGGGGAGGAAGTGACTTTGACAAAATTTGGGGGGAAATGATTCTAAAATTTGGAGGAAAACCTTCAACGTCAAGTGCTTTCTCATTCAAAAACGTACTATTTGGATCTGTTGGTTTAATCACAATATTTGTTGGATACTTCTATTTCACAAGAGTTGGCTTTAGAGAAAAATTAAATGGATTTGCAAACGGATTAGCCGGAGGTGTAACTTCAATTTTTAAATCTAAAAGTCCCGGTGGATATCTTTTTCACACCTTGGTTATTTGGACTTGTTACATTCTAATGTTTGCCGTTCCTTTCTTCGCTTTAGAGGCTACCTCAACTATTCCTGCTAAAGGAATTTTAATAGGGTTTATTGCAGGTTCAATTGGTATAACTTTCACAAACGGAGGAATTGGTGTTTATCCCTTACTTGTGGGATTAGTCATTTCCTTTTACTTAAAAAATGACAATCCCGCAGATGCTGAAGGAATTGGAAACGCTTTGGGAATGTTGATGTGGGTATCACAAACAATTATGATGATTGTTTTGGGTTTACTATCTTTACTTCTACTCCCGAAAAATTACAATAAGTCCAATGAAGAAACTAGCTCAAGTACAAAGTAAAATAGTTTCATTAAAAGAAGCCGAAAAGCTTATTTCACAATGGAAAAAAGAGAATCAATCGGTTGTTTTTACCAACGGATGCTTCGACATTCTTCATAAAGGTCATGTTACTTACTTGGCAAAGGCAGCCGATTTAGGTGATAAATTAATTGTAGCTTTAAATACAGATGCATCTGTAAAAGCACAGAATAAAAGTCCAGAAAGACCAATTAATCCGGAAGATGCGCGGTTATTGGTTTTAGCTTCATTAGAATTTGTTGATTTAGTCATACTGTTTTCCGATGAAACGCCAATAAACGAGATAATGCTTTTAAAACCATCCATCTTAGTGAAAGGTGCAGATTATGACCCCAATCAATTGGACGAAAACAACAAAAAATATATCATAGGGTCAAAAGAGGTCAAAAAAGATGGGGGTCTAGTTACAGTTATTGATTTAGTCGATGGATTTTCTACTACTTCCATTCTTAATAAAGGAAAATAAAAAAGGAGGATATAGCCTCTTTCAATCAAAATATCGATTAATCTCTTTTTTGATTTTTTGGTTTACTGATTTTGGTTGAGCTGAGAGATTTATCAGAAAATTATTCTTCTTTAGATAAAAAATTTTTAGTTAGCCGAATTCAGGATATAACTTCGAAATACTTTCTTCATTTGCATCGCACACTCCACGGTCAGTAATAATCTTCGTTATGAGCCTTGCAGGTGTCACATCAAATCCATAATTAGCTGCTTTTGTTGTTTCTGGACAAATTAGAACAGATTCAATTTTCCCAGAACTTGATTTACCTATCATATATCTAACCTCATCCTGATTTCTTTCTTCAATAGGAATTTCTTTTAGGCCATCACTAATGGTCATATCTAAGGTTGTGGAGGGAAGCGCAACATAAAAAGGAACATTATTGTCGTTTGCAGCAAGAGCTTTCAAATAAGTGCCAATTTTATTCGCTACATCACCCTTTCGAGTCGTTCGATCCGTGCCCACAATAACCATATCAACCATCCCATGTTGCATTAAATGTCCACCTGTATTGTCAACAATTAGTGTGTGGTCGACCCCATGCTTCGTAAGTTCATAACAGGTTAAATTAGAACCTTGATTTCTTGGACGCGTTTCATCTACCCAAACGTGAACAGCTATTCCTTTATTGACTGCCTGATAAATCGGAGAGGTGACAGTTCCCCATTCAACACAACCTAACATGCCTGCATTACAGTGCGTTAGAATATTTACCGGTTTCCCATTTTTTCTTTTTGATAGCTCTTCAATAATAGGCAGACCATGCACACCAATCATTCTGCAGGTTTCAATATCGTCCTCAACAATTTGTTTCGCAGTTTCCCATGCAGTTTTAAGAAAATCATCTGTATTATCTAACGCCTCTCGCATACGATCCAGCGCCCAGAACAAATTCACGGCAGTTGGTCTTGATGCTCGCAAATCTGAAAATGCTTTATCCAAGAAAGAAGGCGCTAATTCCTCTTCAATCATTTCTCGAACAGCCAAATAAATCCCGAATGCCGCGGTTGCTCCAATTAAAGGCGCTCCTCTTACCGTCATTTCTTTTATTGCATCTTCTGCGTCGTCATACGTTTCTAATTTAACTACTACAAATTCATGTGGGAGTTTTCTTTGGTCAATTACTTCAACAAATTGATCGTCAGTTGTCCAAATGGTTCTAAAATTGCTCATATTTCTTCAAATGTTATCTCATCAAAACTCGTTACTGAATTATACCAACTCTTCTCTGTTCCTGGTCTTACCAATTGACATGTTTCCATACCAATTTCTTGTGCCGCCTCTAACTCTTCAGAAATGTCAGACAAAAATAAAATTGATTTTGGTTCTAATTTCAATCTTTCAGAAATTTTCAAGTAGGTATCTTTTTCTCTTTTGACACCTGTAGTTGTGTCAAAGTAATTTTCAAAATAGCTCGTCAAATCTCCTGCTAAGCTAAAACCAAAAAGCAACTTTTGTGCTTCAACAGAACCGGATGAAAAAACACCCATTTTAATATTTTTAGATTCCCAGTCCTTCAAACTTTTTTCAACATCTGGATATACGTGTCCTTTTATTGCTCCGGATTCGTAACCCTCTTTCCAAATGATACCTTGAACTGTTTTAAGAGGTGTTATTTTTTTATCCTCTTCACACCATCTCTTTAGGGTAGCGATTATTTCAGTAGTGCTTTTTAGCCGGTTGTTCTCAAGCTTATTCGCTAAATGCACAGTTGCTTTGAAGGCTTCTTGAACTTGCACATTGGAAGTAAAGGATTCGAGTTGGGTTATATTCTTTAAAAAATACGGGAATAATTCTTCGTAAACGAATTTCACCGAAGTCGTTGTGCCTTCAATATCCGTTAAAATATATTTTACATTTTTAAATTTCATTGTTACAAAAATAAGCAAACCTGAAAACACCATTAATACCTTTGGGTTTATTTGTAAAAATGGCTGGAAAAGTCAAAACCAGGTTTCATTTAATAGAATTCACCTTGGTAACACGTATTGATTTTAAAATAAGAATTATCTCTTTTAAAAGCTCCATTACAGGTAGCGCTTTTCTATTTCAGAAGAAGTGTAATGTGGAACCCAACCACTCATATCAATAAAAATGCGAATTGCCTTTACGAAAGGATTTATATCCCCAGCATCAAACCAATGTTTTGTTCCGGCAGCCACAGAAATCAAATCTCCTTTTTGACAAAGTACATTGAAAATGTCTTCGCCGTCTAGGTTAAACCAAAACTTGCCTTCACCATCAACGAAAAAGCGAATTTCATCCTCCGTATGTATGTGTTCAGCAAGAAATTTATTTCGGATAGCTTCATAATTATCCGTTAAGGAATTAATTGAAATAACATCTGCCGTTTGATATCCGCCATTTTTCATGAAAGGCTCTAAATCCTTGCTATACGCTTTTAATATATCTTCTTGAGTAGCGGTATCTTCAAATTTAACATCGCATTCCCATTGATCAAAAAATATACCTCTTTTGTTCAAATAATTCGCAATTACGCGAGCGTCTCTAATCGATTCTCCTTTGTCAGGAATATTTAAGATAGCCATACCTATTTATTTTCTAAATTTCTTTTCCATTCCAATTCGCATAAATAATCCAGCGTTTCAAGATGTCTTTTCGCTTCAAACAACGTTTTTCCCCAAGCATAAGTTCCATGACCCTTAATTATAAAACAATGATGCTTAAATAGAGAGGCCTTTGAATTCATCCATGTTGAAAATTCATCCATGTCTTGGCTATTTTCTAAAATAGGAATACTTACCTCATCCAGGTGACTGGTTTGACCGGTAAAGCCTTTTTGCACTTCATATCCGCGGAAAATTATTTCATTTTCTTGCTTTAGTGACCACAAAACTGGATACACAGAATGGCTATGAAGAATGACTTGAGTTGTTGGGAAAAGATTGTAAAGTGTACAATGGATTAATGTTTCTGCAGATGGTCTTTGTTGAAAAAACAATGGGAGAGGCGTTCCTTTTCTATCAACTTCGATGAAGTCTGCTTTCGTAAAATAGGCTTTGTCGACACCTGATCGTGAAACTACAATCGAATTAGGCTCATCCTCTAGACGAAATGAATAGTTGGTTGAAGTTGCGGGCGACCAACCTTTTCTGTTTATTCCACGGACTACCTTTGCTAACTCTTTTTTTAATTGCTCTTTCACAACATCAAAGATATAAAAAAAGAAAATTATCGAGATTCTCGAGGGTTAGTTTTGTATTATATTTTTTTAATAATGGATTCCATTCTTCGATTAAGTTGATGGTCTTCTTCCGAACAATCTGATTTCACATTTCCTTCACAAGTAAATGTTAACAAGTTCCCTTATTGTTCGAAAAAACCTATCACCCCACTTTTTACCACAACATTTATTAAACTCATTAATAGTTGTTTAAATAAAAAGCTGAAACTATTTTACAGTAACATACGTAAGAATTTATCAACAAAATGTATATTTGTGGTAAGAAGTGGTAAAAATCCGCTAGTTTTACTCATTATTAATTGTTATGTTCGGTTTAGTAGGAGAATATGAAGTAAAGCTCGACAACAAAGGTCGATTTATGTTTCCAGCGCATTTGCGGAAGCAGCTTTCCCCTACTGCCCAAGAAAATTTCATGCTCAACAAAGGTTTTGAAGATTGTTTAACGCTTTACCCAATGAATGAATGGGAAAAACTAAGCGCAAAACTTTCTAAATTGAATTTATTCAAACCAAAAAACCGTATGTTCTACCGTCTCTTTCATCAAGGAGCGAAGAACACTTCACTTGATTCAGCCGGGAGAATTTTAATTCCTGTGAGTCATTTGGAAAGAGTTGGTCTCGATAAAGAGGCTATGATTATTGCTTACAATGATCGAATTGAAATTTGGGATAAAACCAAGTACTTCAACCTTATCGAAGGGAACATGACAGATTTCGCTGATTTGGCGGATGAAGTAATGGGTAACCTAGATGGAGAAGAATAAACCAGAATATCATATCCCTGTAATGTTGGACGAATGTCTTAACGGATTAGACATTAATCCCGATGGGATTTACGTTGATGTTACTTTTGGCGGCGGAGGTCATTCAAAAGCGATTTTTGACAAACTTTCTTCCAAAGGCAAACTCATTGTATTTGACCAAGATGCTGATTCAAAAGTAAATACATGGTCAGCTGACAACTTCTATTTTATTGAAAGCAATTTTTCCTTTCTAAGCAATCATCTTAAACTCTTAGGTATTTCTTGCGTTGATGGAATTCTGGCAGATCTAGGTGTGTCATCACATCAATTTGATGAGGGAACCAGAGGTTTTTCAATTCGATCAAATGACGCGTTAGACATGCGTATGAATCAAAATGCCGAGGTTTCAGCTCAGAATATTGTTAACGAATATGAAGCAGAAAATCTCGCTAGAATATTCAACCAATATGGTGAAGTAAAATCTCCTATGCGTATTGCTAGAGAAATTATAAGTCATCGCACATCGAAACCAATAACAACTACAGGAGAATTAATTCAAATACTGGAGCCTTTAGCTCCAAAATACAAAGAACATAAATTTTATGCTCAAATATTTCAGGCTATTCGGATCGAAGTTAACGATGAAATGAAGGCGCTTGAAAGTTTTCTGACTCAAACACCAGATGTCCTAAAAGATGGCGGACGATTAGTCGTGATGTCTTACCATTCCCTTGAAGACAGATTGGTGAAAAATTTCATGAAAAGAGGATCTCTTGACGGTAAAATTGAAAAAGATTTTTTTGGCAATGTTTTAAAAGCTCTTACAGAAGTCAATAGGCATCCTATAGAGGCCTCAGAAAAGGAAATAGAACGAAACAGCAGAGCACGTAGTGCTAAACTTAGAATTTCAATACGCAATGGCAGAAAATGAAATCATAGAGAAAGTCAATGAGCACAAAGCTAGCGCGAAGAAAGCTAAAGCATCAAATGCTTCTTCAAAAAAGCCGAGTACGCTAATTCAAATTTTGAATGGCGATTTTTTGACCAAAGAATTTGTCACAAAGAACTTGAGCTTCATTTTTTACTTCATTTTCTTGTTAATTCTTCTTGTTGCAAAAGGTTATTACGACAAACAATTGACAAAAGAAGTTGATTCAACTCAAAAAGAGCTAGATGAGATCACGGGAGATTACGTTGCTAAAAAAGCAGAATTAGAAGAAGTTACAAAAAGAATTACGTTAGTAAAACAACTCGATCCTATAGGATTAAAGGAGACAGTTAATCCAACTAAAGTTATACGAATTAAAAAATAACATTGAAAGATAGAAAAGACATATTTTGGAGAGCATACATCATTTACTTCGGTTTTGTGGGGTTGATGATTGTTGTTTTCACGAATACAGTTTCTCTACAACTGGAAGGGAAATCTAATGTCTTTGCTATTTCAAAAGCATCAGAAAACAAAATACCTACGCGTTTGGTAAAAAGATTGCCGCGAAGAGGTGAAATTTTGGATGATCAAAGGAATCCACTCGTAACATCTGTTTCGTTTTATGACATCCACATGGATCCTACAGTGGTAAAACAAAAAACTTTTGATGATGAAATCTCTGGGCTTAGCCGAGAGTTATCAAAACTCTACCCAGAAATGACTGCTCGTGAATACGAAATGTATATCCGAAGAGCTAGAAATAATGGGAATCGCTACTTACTTATCAAGAAAAAAGCAACAACAGACAATAGAAAAAAATTACGCCAATTTCCAATTTTCAAATTGGGCCGATTAAAAGGTGGTTTGGTCGATACCGATGAAACAATTATCCGAAAACGACCACAAGGAGAATTATTGAAAAGAACACTCGGGTATTTTCAACAAAATCCAGATAGCACTGAAGTCCGTGTTGGGATCGAAGGAGCATACAACGAATATTTAGCAGGCGAAGCAGGTGCGGAAATTGAACAACGTATTTCTACAGGATGGAAAAAGACAGGCCAAATAGTCAAAAATGCGGTTGAAGGTGCGGATGTAGTAACCACAATCGACAGTGAAATACAAGATGTCGCTCACTCAGAGTTAATTAAACAATTGAAGAATCAAAATGCCAAAAGTGGAACTGCTATTGTAATGGACGTAAAGACTGGTCATGTGAAAGCAATTGCAAATTTAACAAAAGGCAAAGACGGGAATTACTACGAGCTTTACAATTATGCAATTGGAACAAAAGAAGTTCCCGGTTCCACATTCAAGTTAGCATCGCTTATGGCGGCATTGGAAGATAAAAAAATCAAAATGTCGGATACGGTTTCTACCGAAGGTAAATATAGATTTTACGATGCGGTTTTGAAAGATTCTAGACCCGATGGCTATGGGAGAATTTCAATTAAAACTGCGTTCGAATTATCATCCAATGTTATTGCAAAAGTTATATACAACGCGTATAGAAATGAGCCAGAATCGTTTATCAAAAGATTGAAATCGTTTGGCTTAGCAGCTCCTCTTGGCATTGAGATCGCTGGAGAACCCAAACCAACATTATATGTCCCCGGTACAAAAATGTGGTCCGGTATTTCATTGGCATGGATGGCTATCGGTTACGAGGTTCAACAAACACCGCTGCAAACCTTAGCTTTTTACAACGCGGTTGCGAACAACGGACGCATGGTGAGGCCACAATTCGTAAGTGAAATTCGTAGAAATGGCGAATTAATTCAACAATTTTCTCCTGTCACACTAAAAGCAAAAATTTGTTCCAAAACGACTTTAAACGAATTACAATCAGCACTCGAAGGCGTAATACTTCGAGGTACAGGTTCAGCCCTTAAATCTGCCTATTTCCAAATTGCAGGCAAAACAGGAACGGCTCGTATTTTGAACTCAGACTTACATTACGGCAACAAAGGAGAAGAGAAATACCAAGCTTCATTTGTAGGGTATTTTCCCGCGCAGGATCCTTTGTATTCCTGTATTGTCGTTATTTCAGCACCCAGCAAAGACATCTACGGTGCATCGGTGTCTGGAACCGTGTTTTCCGCAATAGCCAACAAGGTATATGCATCCACACTACGCTATCACGAAGCTGTGAATGAGAAAAAACGCTTGCAAAATGAAATTCCAGTTTCTATCAACGGTTACCGACATGATTTGAAAACCGTATTAGCCAGCTTAAACATTCCCTACTCCTCAAAGAACCAAGAAGAATGGGTGAATACGAAATCTGACGAAAACAAGGTCCTCTTTCAAAAAAGAGCAACAACAAATAAGATAATGCCAAACGTAATCGGATTATCCGCGAAAGATGCAGTTTTCCTTATTGAAGCTTGTGGCATGAATGCTTATGTGAAAGGTTTTGGAATCGTAAAAGAACAATATCCAGGTCCTGGAGGAATAATTTTCAAAGGCGGAACAGCTGAAATAATATTAAGATGACATTGAAGATTAAAGACATATTGCAAAACGTACACCTCTCAAATTCCAATTGGAATGAAGATAACGTTGTGTCTAAACTTTCATTTGATTCACGCGATGTTGATGCTAACACCTTATTCTTTGCAATCGTTGGCTCAACATCAGATGGGCACAATTACATCGATGACGTTATCAAAAAAGGTTGTGTTAACATCGTTCTTGAACAAAAAAGACAAGAAGATGGTGTCAACTTCATTCAAGTTACTGATTCAGCGGAAGCAGTTGCAATTGCTGCTCATAATTTCTATGGAAAACCGTCTGAAAAACTAAAAATGATTGGCGTCACTGGTACAAATGGGAAAACAACCACGACGACTTTATTGCACAATCTGTTTTTATCCTTGGGGTATCAAGTTGGATTGCTTTCAACTGTTGTCAATAAAATAGGAAAAGAAGAAATCCCTTCAACACACACTACTCCCAATCCAATTGCTTTAGCTGAACTTCTTTCTAAAATGGTCGAGCGTGGTTGTTCTCATGTATTCATGGAGGTTAGTTCCCATGCAATACACCAAAAAAGAACAGCAGCTCTTTCTTTTGATATCGCGGTTTTCACCAATATCACACACGATCATTTGGATTACCATAAAACGTTTAAAGAATACATTGGAGTTAAAAAAACACTTTTTGACAATCTCTCGAAAGATGCCTTTGCATTAACCAACGTTGACGACAAAAACGGCATGGTTATGCTTCAAAACACGAAAGCATCTAAATACAGCTATGCCCTGAAGTCTCCATCTGATTTCAAAGGAAAAATTATTGAAAATGAGCTTACTGGATTGGTTATGCAAATTAACGACAATGAAGTCTATGCACAACTAATTGGCGAATTCAATGGCTACAATTTACTAGCTGTTTACGGAGTAACGCAACTATTAGAAATTGATCCAATTGAAGCATTGACAGCAATGAGTCAATTAAAATCAGTTCATGGTCGTTTCGAGTTTTTCATGAGCGCGAACAATATCACTTGTATAGTTGATTATGCACATACGCCGGATGCTTTAGAAAACGTGTTAAAAACGATTTCAAGTTTCAAAAAACCAGGAAATAAAGTAATAACATTAGTTGGATGTGGAGGAGATCGGGACAAAATAAAACGACCAGAAATGGCACGTATAGCAGCGGCAATGAGTCATCAAACAATTTTAACATCCGACAATCCAAGAACAGAAAATCCACTATCAATTTTAGAAGAAATGGAAGCTGGAATTCCGGCTGAAAAAATCACTCAAAATATTACCATTTCCGACAGAAAAGAAGCGATAAAATTGGCTATCTCATTAGCTCAGCCAAATGACATTCTTCTTATTGCTGGTAAAGGTCACGAAAAATACCAAGAAATAAACGGTGTAAAACAACCTTTTGATGACTTGGAAATCGCAAAGGAATTAATCATCAAAATGAAGAAATAATGTTGTATTACTTATTCCATTATCTAGACAAATTTAATTTTCCAGGAGCTGGGTTGTTCGAATTTATATCGTTCAGAGCGTCAATGGCTTTAATTCTTTCATTGGTCATCTCTATCGTTTTTGGTAAAAAAATCATCAACCTTCTTCGAGGACAACAAATCGGTGAAACGGTTCGTGATTTGGGTCTTGCTGGTCAAGTTGAAAAATCAGGCACACCAACAATGGGCGGACTAATGATTCTCGCTGCCATTCTCATTCCAACTTTGTTGTTTGCCAAATTGCACAACATTTACGTTTTAACAATGATTTTGGCAACTGTTTGGCTTGGATTTATTGGTTTCATCGATGATTATATCAAAGTTTTCAAGAAAAACAAAAAAGGACTTGCAGGGAAATTTAAAGTAATTGGTCAAATCGGTGTTGGACTAATAGTAGGTTCAATACTTTACTTCTCAGAAGATGTTCAAGTTCACAAAAAAGTTGCTGCTGATTACGTTCTGATGGCGGATGAAGAAGAAGTAACAGATAAACACAGCGCATTCAAAACAGACAATAATACCAAATGGATTCGCACGCGTGACATGACAACCACGATTCCATTCGTAAAAGGAAACGAATTTAATTACAACTGGTTGATTGGTGACAGTCAAAAAAGCTACGGTTGGTTGGTCTTTATTCCCGTTGTGATATTTATTGTAATTGCCGTATCAAATGGTGCGAATATGACAGATGGATTGGATGGTCTTGCAACAGGTTCTTCCGCAATTATTGGTTTAGCTCTGGCTGTCTTCGCTTATGTAAGTTCAAACGTCCGATTCTCAGATTACTTAAACGTCATGTACATTCCGCTCGCCGAAGAAATGGTAATCTTTATTTCCGCTTTCGTAGGGGCTTGTGTCGGATTCTTATGGTACAACTCCTACCCTGCTCAAATATTCATGGGCGACACAGGATCATTGGCTCTTGGTGGAATAATAGCTGTATTTGCTATCGGCATCCGTAAAGAGCTTTTAATTCCAGTTTTATGTGGGGTTTTCTTAATTGAAAACTTATCGGTTATTCTGCAAGTTGGTTACTTCAAATTAACGAAAAGGCAATATGGAGAGGGTAGGCGGATTTTTCTCATGGCTCCGTTGCATCATCATTATCAAAAGAAGGGTATTCATGAAGCCAAGATAGTCGCAAGATTCTGGATCATAGGAATCTTGCTCGCAGTATTCACCATTGTAACCCTAAAATTGAGATAATGTCCATTCACGGTCAAAATATAGTAATCCTAGGCGCCGGCGAAAGCGGTGTAGGTGCGGCAATTCTTGCCAAATCCAAAGGATATACTGTGTTCGTTTCTGACAAAGGAACAATTAAGCCGGAGTACCGTGAACAGTTGGTTGAAAAACAAATAGAATTCGAAGAAGGTCAACACGATGAAGAACGAATTTTGGCTGCTGACACCCTTATTAAATCCCCTGGAATACCGAGCACAATTCCAATGATTCAGGAGTTCATTTCTCAAGGTAAAAAAGTGTTGTCAGAAATTGAATTTGCAGCACCATATTGCAAAGCAAAAACAATTTGTATCACAGGAAGCAATGGCAAAACAACAACAGCCATGCTTTTGCATCACATTCTTAAAAATGCAGGCATAAAGGTCGGTTTAGCTGGAAATATCGGTTTTAGTTTTGCTAAGCAAGTTGCCGAAGAAGAATTTGATTGGTATGTTTTAGAATTAAGTTCATTTCAATTAGAAGAAATGTTCGATTTCAAAGCAGACATTGCCATTCTAACCAACATCACGCCTGATCATTTGGATCGATATAATTACGATATGCAGCTGTATGTCGACGCTAAATTCAGAATAATCCAAAATCAAACAGAAAACGATTGGTTCATCTACAATTATGACGATCCAATTCTACGAACAGAAATAGAAAAACGCAAACCAATAGCCAAAATGGCGCCCTTTTCATTAAAAGAAAAACTTGAACAAGGGGGTTATTTAGAAAACGAAGAACTTATTATCAATATCCAAAAACAATTTACTATGTCAATCCACGATTTAGCCTTAAAAGGCAAACACAATGCACAAAACTCACTTGCATCCGGTATCGCAGCGAGAATTTTAGAAATTAGAAAAGAGTCTATCCGCGAGAGTCTTGCTGATTTCATTAATGTAGAACACCGAATGGAATTCGTTGCGAAAGTTCATGGTATTGAATTTATCAATGATTCGAAAGCTACCAACATAAATAGTACTTGGTTTGCGCTTGAATCAATGGACAAGCCAACCATTTGGATTGTTGGTGGAGTGGATAAAGGAAATGATTATTCAGAATTAGTTGACCTCGTAAAAGACAAAGTAAAAGCAATCATTTGCTTAGGTAAAGAAAACCAGAAAATCATCGACACTTTTGGTGATGTTGTTGAAACCATCGTTGAAGCATCTTCAGCAATGGAAGCTGTTGCTTATGGTTACAAACTTGCTCAAAAAGATGAAACGGTTTTACTTTCTCCTGCTTGCGCTAGTTTTGACTTATTCCAAAACTACGAGGATAGAGGGAATCAGTTTAAAAATGCAGTTAGAGCTCTTTAAAACTTACTAAAATGGGAGCTAGAAACGAAGTGCATATCAATTCTGCTTTGCAACTTTTGCAAGCGCGAAAAGAGGCGTTGGACCACATCAATAAAGTTCAAATGCGTCCTCATGGCAAAATAATGGAAAAGGACTTATTTACCTGGTTCGGAAATAGTGTAGATGATTTAATTCAAACCATTTCTTCATTTCCTGACCCTATTCATTGGGTAGCAAAGAAAAACGAAGTGCTCCAAGTTTTAGAGGAAAAAGAAGAACTTTTAACCAAATTAGGTTCAATAATCGTTTATGATAGTGCTCAATTCTCAATCCCTGAAAAATGGATTAAAAATTTACCCACCCACATTGCCGTATCAACAATGGAGGATGCGCTTATTCTGTCTGTTGCATTGCCGAGACAAAAAAGTGTTATGCTTATTACTGGTAACACAAAAGATGGGGAAGAAAATGATAGATTTATAAAGAACTTCATCACAGCATACCGAACAGTTTAAAATGAATGAATACCTTAAATATTTAAAAGGTGACAAGGTCATCTGGATTATCACTTTGTTGATGCTTGCCTTTTCATTGGTAAGCGTCTATAGCTTTGTTCCTATTCTTGTAAAGATAGAAGGTGGCACTCCGTTCAAATATTTATTTAAACACTTTACTTATGTAATCATTGGGCTTGGTTTAATGATTTGGATACACCGAAAAGATCCAAAGTATTTCTCTATGCTTTCCAAAGTGGCTTTTTACTTCGCAATTGCTCTGCTTCTTTTTACCTTCTTTTTTGGAACACGTGTTAATGGTGCCGGGCGGTGGGTTAAGATTCCATTTATTGGACTAACTTTCCAATCTTCTGATTTTGCCAAACTAGCGTTAATCGTTTATTTGTCACGTTTGATGGTAAAGAAAAGTCAAGTAATGAATGACTGGCGTAAAGGATTTTGGCCAATCATGTTGCCGATAATTATCATATGTGGATTGATAGTAAAGGACAATTTTTCGACAGCAGCCATTATGTTTATGATCAGCTTATTTATGCTCTTCATAGGAAAAGTGCCATTTGGAAAAATTGCAATTTTAATCGGTAGCGGCGCCATCTTTCTGTCCGTGGTAGTCAGTATACACAAGGCTGTTCCAGAATTAAATATTTTGCCTCGTTATGAAACTTGGGAAAATAGGATACTCAACAAAATGGACGACGAGAAAAACGTCGCGGCCAATGCTCAAGCACTTAATGCCCAATTAGCCATATACAATGGTGGTCTATTAGGTGAAGGTGTTGGTGATGGGAAACTGAAAGAATATCTACCTGAGGCTTATGCCGATTTTTACTACGCGAGCTTCGTTGAAGAATTTGGTCTCTTCTCAGCGATCTTCTTGATACTTGCCTATTTAATATTACTCTTTAGAATTATAAAAATCGGACTCAATTCAACAAATCTTTTTGAAGCCTATGTTTGTCTAGGAATTGGGATATTAATTCTAACTCAAGCAACTGTGAACATGCTTGTTTGTACAGGTGTATTTCCAGTCACCGGTCAAAATATGCCGTTATTAGCCATGGGAGGGTCAGCACTAATTATGACTTGTGCTTCAATCGGAATCGTTCAGAGTATAGCTTACAAACAAATGAATCCTCAAGAGGAAAACGAATGAATTTAGAACGCATTATCATATCAGGAGGCGGTACTGGCGGACATATATTTCCTGCCATTGCAATTGCCGATGAAATAAAGTTAAAATATCCAAAAGCTGATATACTTTTTATTGGTGCACAAGGAAAAATGGAAATGGAAAAAGTTCCTGCGGCGGGCTATAAAATAGTTGGTTTAGACATCCGTGGATTTCAAAGAAAGTTGACATTTTCTAACTTTCTCTTGCCGTTCAAAATAATTTCGAGTCTTGTTAAAGCTCGAAAAATCATTAAAAAATTCAAACCTCAAGTTGTAATTGGTGTTGGAGGATATGCGTCTGGACCTACTTTACAAATGGCTAATCTTTTGGGAATACCAACCCTGCTACAGGAGCAAAATTCTTACCCCGGTAAAACGAATCGAATTCTTTCGAAAAAAGCCAAGGCTATTTGTGTTGCTTATGAAAATTTAGAATCAGTTTTCGATAAAGAAAAGCTTCATTTAACTGGAAACCCAGTACGATTAAGTGCCATTCCAACCGACAATCAACAAGCAGTAGCAAGAAAAAAATTAGGGCTAAATTCTAATCTTCCAACCTTGTTTGTAATGGGTGGTAGTTTAGGGGCAAAGACATTAAATGATTCGATATTGAAAAATATCGATGTGATAGAAAATAGCGGGTACCAACTTCTCTGGCAAGCGGGTAAATTTTACATCGATGGAATTGACGAAAAGTTAAAACCACAGAATCTAAAAAATATCCATTATTCTGCTTTCATTCAGAATATGGCCGACGCTTATCGAGCTGCAGATGTTATCGTTTCGCGAGCTGGAGCTCTTTCTGTTTCAGAATTGTGTTTGGTGGGAAAACCTGTCATTTTAGTTCCTTCGCCGAACGTTGCAGAAGATCATCAAACCAAAAATGCGATGGCTTTGGTTAATAAAAATGCAGCAATTCTTGTAAAAGATACAGATGCACGACAAGAACTAGTTCATCGAATGATGAAACTAATTACCAACGATAAAGAGCAAGCAACATTATCAGAAAATATCCTGAAGCTTGGTAAAAGAAACGCAACAAAAGATATACTTAACGTTATAGAATCAATCGCAAGACCTTGAGTAAATTAAACAACATAACGCTTTCAAAATATTCCAAAGTCTATTTTTTAGGCATTGGTGGCATAGGCATGTCTGCACTTGCTAAGTACTTTATCTCCGAAGGAAAAGAAGTGTTGGGCTACGATAAAACACCAAGTACAATAACAGATGACTTATTGAAATTAGGTGGAAAGATTCATTTTGAAGACTTAGGAAGTCAGGTTAAAAAACTCGCTCCAAAATCGGATACTCTAGTTATAAGAACTCCAGCTGTACCGGTAAGTTTTGGTGAACTTTTGGTATTCCAATCTGAAGAGTACCAAATCTTCAAACGGTCTGAAATTTTAGGAATTCTTACTAGAAACTACAAAGGGTTGGGCGTTGCCGGAACACATGGGAAAACAACAACTAGTTGTCTTTTAGCTCATGTTTTAAACGAATCTTCACTGCATTGCAACGCCTTTTTAGGTGGAATTTCGAGCAACTTTGGTTCAAACTTCTTAAGCAATCCAGAAGCAGAATTTACAGTAATAGAAGCCGATGAATTCGATAGAAGTTTTCTGCAATTGAAACCATACGCATCTATTATCACCGCAATGGATGCCGATCACTTGGATATATACGGAACGGTAGAAAATTTCAACAAAGGATTTGAGGATTACGCCAATTTAATTAATGAAGATGGTTTGCTTGTTTTAAAATCCGGTATTGACCTAAAGACAAGAACAAGAACCATTACTTATGGTGTTAATGATCCAACCGCGGATTTTAACGCAACTGGACTCAAATTCGAAAATGAACGCTTTTTATTTGATATCACGGGTCCAAACCTAGAATGGGAAAATATACACCTCGGCATTCCGGGTATTCACAACGCGGAAAATGCTTTGGCTTGTATCGTTCTTTTAATTTGGTTGGGATTAACCGAAGAAGAAATTCGATCTGGTTTGTCCTCTTTCACTGGTGTAAAAAGACGATTCGAATACCATTGCAAAAAAGAAAACTTCACATATATCGATGATTATGCGCATCATCCAACAGAAATAAAAGCGCTATTGGATTCAATCGATTTGCTTTACCCAAATCGCAAAGTCGTTGGCATATTTCAGCCTCACTTGTTTACGAGAACGCGTGATTTCTTTGATGGTTTTGCTGAACAGTTATCTCGTTTGGACGAAGTCATATTGATGCCCATCTACCCCGCCAGAGAAGAACCTATTCCAGGCATCACAAGTGACGCTCTTTTGGATAAAATTACAGCTAATAAAAAATCTGTAATTGAAGCTAGCAATATTGTTTCCTATATAGAAAACATTGACAATTGTATACTTCTTACTATTGGCGCTGGTGATATAGATCGTCTTGTACCACAAATATCTAAAATCAAGCCCTACAAATGAAAACTTGGCAAAAAATAGCGTTAATCGTTCCTTCAATCATTATTTTGATTGTACTTCTCGCTTTTATTCATAAAGCTCAGAATGAAACTGTATTAGCGCTGCCAAAAATAATTATTCATGTTGATGGTGAAAGTAGTTTTTTGACAGAAACAGAATTGCAACAGCGATTAGAATCTGAAAACTTAATTTACGCTGGCCAGACTTTTGAACACTTAAATATCCATGCTATTGAACGCCACATTGAGGCAATGCCCGAAGTTAAAAAAGTTCTCGTGTATGCTAAAATTGGCCCAAATTGGTTAATCGATGTTGAGCTACGTGTTCCCATTGCTCGGATCTTTAACCAAGATGGCGAAACGTATTACTTAGACAGTGAAGGCTATACCATGCGTCCTTCATCGGCGCATACAGCTCGTGTTGTTGTCGTAAATGGATGTATCCCCGATAAATTAAATTCCCCACCAGTACCAGAGCTAATTAACAATGATTCCTTGAAAAGTATTCATAAACTAGATGATGTGTACCGAATAACAAACTATGTTTGTAATGACCCCTTCCTCCGGGCTCAGGTCGCACAAATCCACCTACAGAAGAATGGAGATTTCGTGCTGATACCGCAGGTTGGTGGGCATACTATTTTGTTCGGAACAGCCTACACAGAACAGGAAGTTTCAGACAAATTTAAAAAACTAAAAGTCTTTTACAAGCATGGTTTGCCTTTTGAAGGTTGGAATAAATATAGTGAAATCATTCTCAAATATGAGAATCAGATAATTGGAAAGAAAAAATAACAATATGACGGATAACATGTCTAAAGTAGTGGTCGGCCTTGATATAGGAACAACAAAGATTGCTTGTTTTGTTGGTCGAAAAAACGAACATGGTAAAATTGAGATTTTAGCCATGGGCTCTAGCGAGTCACTAGGTGTGTTGCGTGGAATTGTTGCCAATATTGAAAAAACTGTTCTTTCGATAGAAGCCGCTGTTTCTCAAGCACAAGAATCATTAGATGAAAAATATCAGCTTACGTTAAACAGCGTCAATGTCGGTATTGCTGGTCAGCATATTAAAAGTTTACAGCACCGAGGAATTCATACCCGTTCTCAAAGTGTCAACGAAATCAGTCAAAAAGATATCGACGCATTGGTTGAAGACATGTACCGTTTGGTTATGCAGCCAGGGGAAGAAATTATTACTGTAATTCCTCAAGAGTACATCATCGACAATGAACAAGGAATTAAAGATCCTATCGGTCATGCTGGCGTTCGCTTAGAAGCTAATTTCCATATTATCACTGGTAATGTTGGTGCAGTTTTGAACATCAACAAATGTGTTAAAAAAGCAGATTTAGAAGTTAAGGATATCATTCTTGAGCCTATTGCATCTGCAGAAGCTGTTCTTTCTGAAGAAGAAAAAGAAGCTGGAGTTGTTTTGGTTGACATAGGTGGTGGAACAACTGATATTGCTATTTTCCACGAAGGAATCATTCGTCATACGGCTGTTATACCTTTTGGAGGAAATGTTATTACAGAAGATATCAAAGAAGGTTGTACCATCATGAAGCGCCAAGCTGAAATGTTGAAACAAAAATTTGGTTCCGCATTAGCGAGCGAAAGCAGTGAAAACGAAGTGGTTTGTATTCCAGGCTTACGCGGCAAAGAACCAAAAGAAATTACACTTCGAAATTTGGCGAATATTATTCAAAGCCGAATGGAAGAAATCATCGAATTGGTGCACTATGAAGTCAGAAATTCTGGTTACGAAAAGAAACTCATCGGCGGTATCGTTGTCACAGGTGGTGGAGCACAATTGAAACACATGACACAATTGTTCGAATATGTTACAGGAATGGATGCGCGAATTGGTTATCCAACGGAGCATTTAGCGAACAATAATAAAATTGAAGGTTTAACGAGTCCAATGTACTCCACAGGTATTGGATTGGTATTAAAAGGATTTGAAGGCCTAGAACGAATCAATCATGCGCAAGTTGCGGAGACAGGAAACGTTAAAACACATACAACAAAATCAAGAGGTTCATTTTTCGACAAGATTATCGCGACGAGTAAAGAGTGGTTCTCAGAGGAAGATTAACAAAGCGACACTAATTAAAAACAAACAAAATGGAATTTGATTTACCCAAAGACACAACTTCAATCATCAAGGTTATTGGTGTAGGAGGAGGTGGTAGCAATGCCGTTAACCACATGTACAAACTAGGTATCAAAGGTGTCGACTTTTTCGTGTGTAATACAGATCGTCAGGCACTCGACATGTCTCCAGTGCCTTTCAAAATACAACTCGGACCCTCATTGACCGAAGGCAGAGGAGCGGGCTCAATTCCTGAAATTGGCAAAAATGCTGCAATTGAAAATATTGACGAAATCAAAGATTTGCTCGGCAACGGAACCAAAATGGTCTTCGTTACGGCTGGAATGGGCGGTGGAACCGGAACTGGAGCTGCACCCGTTATCGCCAAAATAGCTAAAGAAATGGGTATTCTTACCGTTGGAATTATTACTGTTCCTTTCGGATTTGAAGGTCGAAAAAGAAGACAACAAGCTGAAGAAGGTTTGCAAGAAATGCGTAATAGTGTTGATACTTTATTGGTTATCAACAACGAAAAACTGCGTGAAATTTCAGGTAACTTGACTATCGGAAATGCATTCTCTCAAGCAGACGACGTATTGGCAACTGCCGCAAAAGGTATTGCTGACGTAATTTCTGTTACAGGCGCAATAAACGTCGATTTCAATGATGTTCAAACTGTAATGAAAGATAGTGGTAAAGCCATTATGGGTAGTGCTACTTCTGAAGGTGAAAACAGAGCAACAAAAGCTGTTCAAAAAGCCTTGAATTCACCCTTATTAAACGACAGCGAAATCTTAGGAGCTAAATATGTATTGTTAAACATTACCTACGGAGACAATGAAGTTTTGATGGACGAAATCACTGAAATCACTGACTATATTCAAGACGAAGCTGGTTCGACGGCAGATGTAATTTGGGGTCATGGTTATGATGCAACTTTAGGCGATAAATTAAGCGTAACGATTATTGCAACCGGTTTCAATGCAAGCGAAACAATTGGAAGCGATGTTGAGCCGGCTAGAAAAGTACTTGATTTAGATAGTGAAATTAAAAAAGAAGTAGTTTCTCTAATGTCAAGCCCAATGCATGTTAATCTAACTGCAGAGCAACCTATAACTGAACAAGAGCCATTTTTGAAATCTGAGCACGTTGAAATAATCTCAGAAATTGAAATGCCTAAAGCAGAATTTGAAGTAGAAGAACCGTTTATGAAAACGGTAGAAGCTGAGGATCAAAAAGCAATTAACTTTGATTGGGAAGTTGAAAACAAAGCTGCTGCGCAAAAAGAAGAGCAAATTACACGTTACATTTTGGATGAAGATAATTTAGAAATTACTTCTCAATCAACTGAACCAGAACAACGCAAAACGGTATTAAGTCCTGAAGAACAACAAAAACGCAACATGGAACGCATGCAGCGCATTCAGGAATATACTTTGAAATTGAAAAAACCAAATGGATTGAATGAATACGAAACTGAACCAGCATATGTTCGTCGCAACATTCAATTGGATAATACTAAACACAGTGACGATGAAAAGATCTCTCGTTTCGGCCTAAACGATGGTGAAGATGGAGTAACTTTACGAGGAGGAAATTCATTCTTACACGATAACGTAGATTAATGAGCTTCATGGAAAAAATTAGTGCCGATATCAAAACTGCGATGCTGGCCAAAGACAAAGATAGATTATCCGTACTACGCGATATCAAATCAAAAATGATGCTGGAAGCAACTTCAGGTTCTGGTGACGTTTCTGATGAATCTGCAATGAAAATAATCATGAAATTGCACAAACAACGCACGGAAACACATGTTTTGTATGTGGAACAAAACCGAGAAGATTTAGCGGCAGAGGAAAAATACCAAGCGGATGTTTTGGAAACTTACCTGCCAAAAATGATGTCGGAAGAAGAAATAGCAGCTGAAGTAAAAGCGGCAATCGAACAAACTGGCGCTGCTGGTCCACAAGACCTGGGCAAAGTAATGGGTATTTTATCTGGAAAATTGGCTGGAAAAGCAGACGGAAAGGTTATTGCTACTTTGGTCAAAGAACATTTGACAAAATAAATTAGACTTTATTCAAAAGGAGTAACAAATTCCTTTTGAAAATATCTTAAAAGTCGCTCAACATTTAATTGAGCGACTTCTCTTTTTTCAGGAAATGAGTGAATTACAAACCTCTTAATGCTTCAAATTCCACAACGCTATTTTTTGAAACATGAAAATAATTAAAATATTAAGGCTCTTGGAGACGCACGTTCGAGAAAATTTAGTGTCGCAAACGTCTGCATGAAGTCGTTCTATTTTCAGTTTAATAAAACGGATTCCTTCCTAAATATTCTAAACCAGTGCATTCAAAAAATCTTCATTTCTCAGTGCTACAAAACCAGCAACTCTCAAATTAAAAACCAACCAAGAAAACATTTTCAAATTCGCCGTTAAACATTACTTTTGCAGTCATTAGAAGAAAAAATGAAAAGAACACGCATTATCGAAATATTAGACCCGACATTAATCGGCACAGAAGCTTGTGCCAAAGGATGGGTACGCGCTTTTAGAAGCAACCGTTTTGTACAAATCAACGATGGCTCGACCATTAAAAATTTACAAGCTGTTATTGACTTCGAAAATTTCGATGAAGCGACCTTGAAAAAGATTACAACTGGTGCTGCGGTTAGCGTAACTGGAAAATTGGTTGAATCACAAGGTGCTGGACAAGCACTAGAAATGGCGGTTGAAACATTGGTTATTATTGGTGAAGCTAATCCAGACGAAGTTAGTAAAACGGTTATGCAGCCGAAAAAGCACTCACTAGAATATTTGCGTGAACAAGCCCATTTGCGTTTCAGAACAAATACCTTTGGCGCAGTTTTTAGAATCCGTCACGCTGTAGCTTTTGCTATTCATAACTATTTCAACGATAGAGGTTATTTTTACCTACACACGCCAATTATCACGGGTTCAGATGCCGAAGGAGCTGGAGAAATGTTCCGCGTTTCGAATTTAGATCCTGAAAATTTACCTTTAAATGACGAAGGAAAAATCGATTACAAACAAGACTTTTTTGGGAAAGCTGTGAATCTAACGGTTTCTGGTCAGTTGGAAGCTGAATTGGCGGCTACTGCTTTGGGTCAGGTTTATACTTTTGGACCAACTTTCCGAGCAGAAAACTCAAATACTTCCCGACATTTAGCTGAATTCTGGATGATAGAACCTGAAGTTGCTTTCAATGATTTAACCGACAACATGAACTTGACAGAAGATTTCTTGAAATACATTTGTCAGTATGTTATGGACAATTGCGAAGATGATTTGCAGTTTTTACACGACCGTGATGCTACGGAACAAACACAGAAACCTCAAAACGAAAGAAACGAATTGGGCTTAATTGACCGCTTGAAATTTGTCGTTGGCAATGAATTTAAACGTTTGACGTACACCGAAGCGATTGAAGTATTGCAAAACTCTTCTCATTACAAAAAGAAAAAATTCAAATACGATGTTTCTTGGGGAATAGATTTACAAAGTGAACACGAACGATATTTGGTTGAAAAGGAATTCAAATGTCCCGTTATATTAAGCGACTACCCTAAAGAAATCAAAGCTTTCTACATGCGTCAAAACGACGACAACAAAACCGTTGCCGCGATGGACGTATTGTTCCCTGGAATTGGTGAAATTGTTGGTGGATCTCAGCGAGAGGAGCGAATGGATGTTTTGAAACAAAAATGTGCAGACTTTGGTATTCACGAGGAAGAATTATGGTGGTATATGGATACACGTAAATTTGGAACCGTTCCACATGCAGGATTCGGTTTAGGCTTCGAGCGAATGATTATGTTCGTAACCGGAATGACGAATATAAAAGATGTGATTCCTTTCCCGAGAACGCCACAAAACGCAGAATTTTAATTTTTTAAGACCAAAATTTCTGGATTTTTCGTACTTTAACTTCATCAATTTCCAATATGGCTCTTAAACAACAGTTCCAACAGAGATTAGATCAACGTCTGTCGCCTCAGCAAATTCAATTGATGAAATTGTTGCAGGTGCCTACTATGGAATTGGATCAGAGAATCAAACAAGAAATTGAAGAAAATCCAGCATTGGAAGAGGGAGCTGAAGAAATAGACGAAGACGACAGAGACGACGATTACGAGGACCAAGAAAAAGAAAAACAAGAGAACGACGAAGACGATTTTGATATATCAGATTATTTAGATGATGATAGTCCTGATTACAAAACATCTGCATCCAATCACAGCAAAGATGATGAAGAAAGAGTTATTCCGCTTTCCTCTGGCCAATCATTTCAAGAACGATTAACAGAACAACTTCATCTTTTAGATCTAAACGACAAAGAGTTCATGATTGCTGACATGATAATTGGGAATTTGGACGAATCCGGTTATTTAAACCGAGAATTGGATGCTTTAGTCGATGATTTAGCTTTTTCGGCAAATGTAGAATCGACGGAAGAGGAGATACATAAAATCTTGCGACTAATTCAAGAATTAGATCCCGCGGGAGTTGGCGCTCGAAATTTGAAAGAATGTTTATTGATTCAAATTGAAAGGAAACAGGACGGCGACATTACGAAGTATACGGCAAAAAAGATATTAGAAAATTATTTCGAAGAATTTACCAAAAAACATTACGATAAAATTCAAGCCAAATTAGAAATTGGTGATGAAGATTTGAAGGAAGCAATTGGTGAAATCATAAGATTGAATCCGAAGCCAGGCGGTTCTATGAAAGAAGCTTCCAAAAACATGCAACAGATAATTCCTGATTTTATGATCACCGAATTTGAAGGCAAACTTGAACTTTCCTTAAATGGTCGAAATGCGCCTGATTTGAAAGTGTCGAGAGGTTATGAGCAAATGCTTAGAACGTATTCTGAAGGAGCGAAAACTTCCAAAACAGAAAAGGAGGCACTTACGTTTGTGAAACAAAAACTGGACGGCGCAAAATGGTTTATTGATGCAATCAAACAACGTCAAAACACCTTGTTAGGGACAATGACCGCTATCATGAATTACCAAAGAGGGTTTTTCTTGTCCGGTGACGAAACCAATATGAAACCGATGATATTAAAAGATATTGCTGAAATAGTGCATCTTGATATCAGTACCATTTCTCGTGTTGCAAACAGTAAATTTGTGCAAACCAATTATGGCATATATTCACTTAAATATTTCTTCTCAGAATCACTTTCTACCGATAGTGGAGAAGAAGTTTCTACTCGAGAAGTAAAGAAAATTCTTTCTGAAGCTATTCATGCTGAGGAAAAGAAAAAACCATTGACCGACGAGAAGTTAACAGCCCTTTTGAAGCAAAAAGGGTACAATATCGCGAGACGTACAGTTGCGAAATACCGTGAACAACTTAATATTCCTGTGGCACGTTTACGTAAAGAATTATAAATCATGAAACTAATCGCACAAATTATTTCGTGGGTATTTTTGCCGCTTTTCATGCCTATTTATGCCTTGTTGATTCTGATGTTTATTCCATCAAGAGAAGATTTTCTAATCAACGACAACTCACTTTACTTTTTGCCTTATCAAAGTAAAATCGCTATTTTAATTATCTATTTCATCTTCAGTATCCTGGCTCCAGGCTTGACATTGTTGGCTCTCAAAAGTCGCGGTGTTGTTTCAACAATAGATATAGACGACAGGAAAGAACGCTTGATTCCTTTGCTCATCACTGCCTTGTATTGCTTGATACTTTACTTGTTTTTTATCTTCAAAGCATCAAACGCTTATATGCCCAAGTACATATTTGCACTTCCTTTGGCTGGTTTCATTACCATTGGTTTGTTTGCATGGATAAATATTTACACTAAAATAAGTCTTCATGCTTGTGGAGCTGGAATACTTACCGGTTTAATTTTCGCTTATTGTGCAAATTCAATATTCTTTAATTTCAACCTTTTAATGATTGCTATTTTCGTTACAGGTTTCGTGCTTTCCGCTCGAATGTATTTAAACAAACATACCCTTCACCAAGTTCTTTATGGCTTTGCCGGAAGTGCATTAATCGTTTTTTTTATCAATTTCTTTTATCCGTCAGGATATTGAAAATTATTAAAAAATGGCATAGTTTGTGAACAGTCTGATAAAAAAATCTCTGCTAAAATGAAAAAACGCACTCTCGCTTTAATGGCCTTTATCCTAACCATTGTTTCAGCATGTGGATTAATTAATCAAGAAAATAAAGGTCAAGGTTTTAACTTGTACACCGTTCAACAAGACAAAGAGTTAGGCGCACAAGTAAGTCAAGAAGTTGATGGAGACCCAACAAAATATCCTCTTTTAGATTCGGCAAAAAACGCTCAAGCTTACCAAATGATTTACCGTGTTCGCGACAAAATTTTAAATTCTGGAGCAGTAACGCACAAAGATGATTTTCAATGGAGATTAAGAATAATTAATGACGACAGTACTTTAAATGCTTTTTGCACTCCAGGAGGTTATATTTATATCTACACGGGAATTCTCAAATTTCTAGACAATGAAGCACAATTAGCTGGTGTTATGGGACATGAAATTGCGCATGCAGACAAACGTCACTCGACCCGTCAAATGACTCAAATGTTTGGAATAAAAGTTATTTTAGAAATAATAGCAGGCAACAGAGCGATGTTAAAAGATGTCACGGCAGCCCTTATCGGTTTGAGATACTCGAGAGAACACGAAACTGAAGCGGACCAATATTCCGTAGAATATCTTTGTCCAACCGACTATGACGCAGCTGGCGGTGGTGGATTCTTTCAGAAAATTGAAGAAATGGGAAGTTCAAAACAACCTGAATTTTTAAGTACACATCCTAACCCGGGAAAGAGAATTGAGCATTTTAACAACGCCAAATTAACGCTTGGTTGCACAGGCTCGAACGACAATACAAATGAATACAAACGTATCGTTTCAACATTGAAATAATACAAGTAGAAATATTATATCGAAGGGAGGTGATTGCTTCCCTTTTTTATTTGACCGATTCCGCTATTCTTTTTGCCGTTTTTACAAATTCAATAAAATCTTTAGGTTGATCAATATTTTTAATTTCAACTGGCTTTCCTTCCGCCTTGTCTTTCAGGTATTGATCATATGTCAAATAGGGAATTTGCTTGTGTCCTAGCCGCACAAAAACTAATTTTTTACTTGGAATTGTTACAACATATTGGCCCAAAATACCTCGACAATAATAAATATCATCCTCGCCATCGTTATACGTCCAAATGTGTAGGCCATAGTAAATATTCTCTATGCCGTCAGATGTAATAGGTGCTTTATTGGTGAACATTTCTTTTACAAATTTTTCACTTATTACTTGCTGTCCATTCCAACTTCCGTAGTTCGCAATTAATCGACCTATTTTCCCGAAATCCTGTGCTGTTGCATACAGACAACAAAATGCTTTTGCAGTGCCATTTTCACTATCTAAGCTCCAAAACGCATCACTTTGAGCGCCTATTTTTAACCATAATTTTTCTTGTGCATATTCCCAAATCTGCATTCCTGTTGCTTGTTCAACAACAAAACTCAACAATTGAGAATTTCCACTTTGGTACTTAAATTTTTTTCCAGGTGCATCAATTCCTTTTTGCCGACAAACCAATCCATATAAGTCTGTGCCATAGTATGACTCCGCGTTTGAAGATAGGGGATTTTTACCGCTTTCTTCCCAATCCAATCCAGAAGCCATTTGCATCAAATGACGAATCGTTATGGTTTTTTTATCATCTGATTTAAAAGCCGGAATAAAATCACCAACGGGTTCATCCAAAGATTTTATTTTCTTTTCATCGATGGCAATACCCACTAATAAAGCAACGACCGTTTTTGCGGCAGAAAAAGCATTTGAAACAGTTCCTACCTGATGTTGCTCCCAATATTTTTCAAAAAGCAACTCATCACCTTTAAAAACCAAAAAAGCAGTCGACTTGGTCTCTTCGTGAAGTTTTGTTTCACTCTGACTTAAAGTATATTGATTGTATTTGGCGTTTTTAAGCCATTTGAACTCTCTTTTTGGCCTTTTAATGGTTGCAGATGGGAAAATCCCTAGATCATAAATATCTGGTCCTGTTTTACCAATTAGATAGCTATTTACAGCTCCTTTATACAGGTAAGTTCTTCCTGATAAAAGAATAAATAAATTTACAAGAAGAACAATTGCAAATAAAAAAACGAAGAAGCCTTTAAGTAGCTTTGTTGCTGTATAAAAAATCTTTTTTGCCATATCACGCGTATTCGTAATCGAACTGTTGCGCTAGTTTTTCTTTGAGTATGGTTTGAACTTTTTCCATGTCGACTGGTGCACCCAATTCTTTTTCCATGGAAGTTACAGCTTTATCATCAATTCCACAAGGAACAATAAAACTAAAATAGTCTAGATTGCTGTTCACATTAAAACCTATTCCGTGCATGGTTACCCATCTGGAGGACTTTACACCCATTGCACAAATCTTTCTTGGATTTGGTCCTTCAAAATCTATCCAAACTCCGGTTAGTCCTTCCACTCGGCCGCCAACAATTCCAAATTCCAGTATAGTTTGGATAACGGCCTCCTCTAAAAACCGCATGTATTTATGAATATCTGAGAAGAAGTACTCCAAATCAAAGATTGGATAACCAATAAGTTGCCCTGGGCCGTGATACGTAATATCGCCACCCCGGTTAATTTTATAATATTTTGCATGATTATCTTCTAAGCCTTTCTCATTGAGCAAAAGGTGACTTTCTTTGCCGCTTTTACCCAAAGTAAAAACATGTGGATGCTCACAAAACAGTAGATGATTTTCTGTTGCTACGGGTGTTTCTGTTTTCCGATTTTCAATTTTCCTATTAACGGTTTCTGAAAAAAGTTTTTCCTGATAATCCCACGCTTCTTGATAATCAATCGTTCCTAAATTTTCGAAGCGCACTATTGGTTTCATGCCTTATAATTTAGCAAGTTCGTCTTTCAAATAATCGATTATTACAATTTCAACAGCATCAACATTACGCATATCAGCACTATACCAAGATGCCCAATCAATAATATTTATTAGATAAAGAGATTTTTCAATTATATTATTTCCCTTAGCAACAACCGTGTGAACAATATCTGTTTTAGTGGCAATTTGTTTAAATGTAATATCAGCTCTTCTTCGGTTTCTTTCAGTTAAATCGCCGTTGTCAAAAAATACAGCCGCAAATCGATTGTCGCCACCACCCCAACCAACGAGCTCATTGTGATTCATTTCTGGAATTACGTTTACCCAACCTATCATTTTTGAGTTTTCGTTGAATTGTTGTTTTGCTCGAATTGCAATTCCTTCATATTCTGGAACAGCATAAAAGATTGGCACCCTTCCCGAAGTTACTTTAGCAAGTTTCATTCCTTCTTCACGAATTGTTTTTTCTTCAGCAAGAATTAATTTCCTGCCATTTTCTAAGTATTCAAGATTATGTGATTTCACCATGCCTAGACTAATGAAAATTTTCACCAATTGCACAAGGGAGAAAGCAAGAGCTGATCTTGGCGGATTTCCACCAGGAACAAGCACACAATCCATTTCATTCGTCTTACAAAATTGAGCAAGTTTGCCGCCAGAAGTTACCCCGATGATATAAGCTCCCTTTTTGTGTGCCTCTTCCACGCTCATTATTGTTTCCTCCGTATTTCCAGAATAAGAAGAAGCGATAACTAAGGTATTTTTATTTACGAAATTCGGTACAGAATAATCTTGGCAAAGCGTAACAGGAATTGTTAAATCCGATTCTAACCATTGCGATACAATTTTACCGCCGATCCCTGAACCACCCATGCCACAAATTAATATATTGTGTATATCTCTATCAGGCTTACGATACGACATTTCACCAGCTATTTTTAATCCCTCTTGTATGTTAGAGGGAAATGCCTCTATTAATTGCATCATATCCATTAGTATGTCCTTTTGTTATTGATTAACACTTAAAATTTTATTAAAGTACGAATTTAGAAAAATTTATTCGTTTCTATAAGCCGACTCACCTCAAAATGCACCTTTCCGTATGCTTCATTCCCTTTCAATGAGTCCAGATGGAATTGAAACTTAGTCCCCCGTTCTATCCAAATACCATTGTTTTCTTGATTCTTCACTAGTTTCGGCTGGTTTTCGCTGGAAGAAAATATATAATAATTTTCTTTTTGATTGAAGTTCAATATTGGCGAACCCAAAAATCTATATCTGGCTTTTTCTTGGGTCAAAATACCTTTTTTTATAATCTTTTGCATAAAGATGGGTCCTTTATTATTCATTGAAACCGCAACTGAAAAACCTGGAACATAAACATCTCGTGTTTTTTCTACTTCACTTATTTCAAAATTCTCATCCAATTCAGATTCAATATATGTTTCAGTAATCTTTTGCTTCCCTCCTTGTCGAAAAGACAAATCGCCATCCCAAGCTGCTAAAAATTCGCTTAGTGGGAAGCTTATTTTTTTACTCAACCTTGCCATCAGTCGATAAAGTGGGTCTTCTGGATGTTTTTGGAATTCATCAATTTGAAGATGGAGATTCAAAAACTTGCTAGCATAATAGTTCGACTCTAGCGCCAAACCATCCTTTTTCTGTGAAAACCTGAGGGGCTTTGAACTTTTGATATAAGATAACATTGTAAAACTTGAAGAATCACTGTTGTGAGCAAAAACCGCTTTCTCTATGCCATATTTTTTTAATACTTTGGAATTTGAATATAGAACTAGATTCTCACTCCTAAATTTTTTCAAACTTAAGAAATCTTTCCAAACCGGTTCGGTTTCATTACGTTGGGCGTACAAAACATGAAAAAACCTTCTAATAAATTGGTCGCCCTTGTATACGAATAAGTAGTTCTTGCCAAAATGGATATACATTTTATCCTTAGGCCAATACTGAACTTTCTCATTGTAAACAGTCGTATCTCTACCGGCTTTAATTTTCTGAAGCCGAACCAAACCTGGTGCTATTTTACTGCTATCTGTAACATGCATTAAAGCTCCCCAATTACCCGTTTCATCTGCGAAAATATAAACAGGTCGCTGGAGATTCAGTCCATAACTTTTTGCTTGACCCAAAAGAAATTCTTGTGAGAAAAAGTCTCTGAATGGCACTTTGTTGTAATGCAACATTCCAGAGGTTTCTCTGGCAACATCGAGTACATTTACGCGAATTAAAAAATCCGCTTTAGGCAAGCGATCCACAAGCAGCGGTTGCTCACTTTCTCCTCTCCAATAATGACGGATGAATAAAAAGCTTGCAAGTAAGACTGATAAAAAGAAAATTAATGAGATTTTTTTGTACATGATAGCGAGAGGCTTTTTTGCCTTATTTCATAATAATATACAAGCTATTAACAAGGTCTAAAATATATTGTCCCGGATTGTCATACGTTCCGTTAAAGTCGTATTTCAAATTAAAATGTGTTGTCGTTGTTGTTGTTTTTGAAGATGTTAAGGTCATCATCCCCGCTTTACCATGCATTGAATTCAGCAATTTATTTTGTTCCGCTGTAAATATTTCTCTTGGTAAATTCGAAATCGTTTTTGACCAATCAATTTGTCCATAAACAAAACCTGTCTTTTTAGTAAGTTTTACTTGTTTTCTGCTTATTCTTTCTGAACCAAAACCGTCTGTATGATTGACTGCAAGATCTTCATCATTTGTCATAATAAACAATCCATTTCTATTGATTATGTACAAAGGCACAGAGTTTAAGATCGCATTATCAAACCTCCAATATTTGCCCATATTTTTGAATTCCGAAGTCATCTTTGCCAATTGCTCAAGTACTATGTTTGGAATATCATTTCTCTTTGTTGAAAAACCTAATGTAAAAATCGGCATGTCTTCCTCTGCTTCCACTTCGGTTTCCGTATAATTAAAATCTTCATCATATGTATAATCAATACGACGAACTAAAACTTTTTTTACTCCATTAAAAGTACCGAACATGCTTCCTCGATACGTGTCAAACAAAGCCTCTTTATCGACAAAAGCATTTAGAAGTTCTATTGTTAGAACCGAGCTAGTGACACTCGTATTTTTTTCATCCCGCAACATTGGCATTACTATTTCATACGCTTTTTCATACGCTTGATACAAATCAACGTTGTATGTAAAATACGCTGAATTGTCTTTGTGAATGTACTTGGTTACTTTTTTATCAAATTTCGAATCGTTCAAAGCTGTATAAATAGAGCCCAAAGCTTCGCCGTAATTCGCCGTCATTTTTGCTTCAATGGAAGATTCATTTAAAATAAAATCTCCCATTATCTTATTCCCGGTATACAATTCTTTTATTTCATCATGAAGAGAAGGTAAAATAGATTGCAAATAACCAAAACGCTGGCTTTTTGTCAAATTTCGTGAATTATCCAAGTAGAAAACACCTTCAGAGGTGTGTGTTAACAGTGTGGCTAATTCTTTGTCCTCTTTTTTTAAGTTTTTATTGTTGACGATAAGCTCAACACAGATGTTATTCAAATATTCCTGTTGCAAAGTTGCATAAACTGAATCTCGTAGCTCATTGTAATTTTTAGAAGCAATGTCTTCGTCATACACGTAATCCGCTCCATCTTCTATTTCTTCTATTTCATCCTCCACGTTGAAAATTTCCTCTTCTGATGGACCTTCCTCTTCTTCCCAACTTTCTTGAAAATAACCTTCATCTTCCGCAGAAATTGTTTCTTCTTCGGCTTGATAGTAATCTCCGTAATAATCATAAGGGATGTATTCGTTTCCGCGGCTATACCATATAGAATCCGCTATTTCGCCAATAACACGGGGTAAAGGATCTACACGTATTAAAATTCCGACATTCCCGCGAACTAATAAGTGGTTAAAATAACTCGAATAATATTTAACATTTTCCAAAGGAGATACTTGCTCATCAAAATCATCAAAAACAGTAAATAGTTGATTTAAATCTTTAATTCCAAAAGTAAAGCCAGCTACTTCGTACTCATCTCCTCGACCATAGAATATGTTTAACTTTTGGTCAAAGTCTATTCCAGATTCCTTTATAGATTTACCAGAGGTTGAGCCATCAAAAAGTTCTTGTTCCAATTCAGCCATGAATTCATACTTCACCAAATCATCTAGCGAGACTTTTTGTAAAAGACTGATATTATTTAAACTAAAAACAGTAACAGCATCCACAGGGATGAAGTCTTCTGAATTCTGAGAATATACGCCACTTATTGATAAGCTCAATGCGACAAACAAACAAATTAATTTCATTCTAAAAGATACTTGGGAAAGGATGGAAAATGCCTTTATGGTTTCAAAGCACTAAGATAAATGGTATTTTCCAATAAATTAAGGTTTTGGCTCAAAGAATATGCGTTTGTCTTAAGCATAACCGCGAGATTATTTTTAGCAATTTGCGCATTTGCATTAGAACATTCTTTAACTGGACGGTTAAAGCGAGAGATACAAATATAATTCCCTTGTTTCAAAAGGCTTATTTCTTCAGGCTTTAACTGTTTTGTTTTTTTAATGGTGAAATCTGGTATTGACCTAGCGAAACTATCACCAGTCCAAGTCAGCCAATCTAAATTTTCATTCAATATATTGGAATTTTCATTCAGTTCTTCCTCTAAAGTCGATGTAATCGCATCTTGCAAAAGACGCACGGATTTAAAATCGCAAGTTAATTTTATGATATAATTCTCCATATCACTATCCACTATAACATTTGAAATGCCGTTTTTCTGTTCAAGAACGAGGACAAAATGATTAATCCGTCCTTTTATTTCGTCGCGTGAAGGTATTTTTTTACCCTCCAAGCTATCTAAGGCTAAAACAGAATTAATTTTCACTTTAGATACACTTAAGTTTACATTGTATTTAAATGTCCCCGAACCATCCGCATTCATTGTAATATCGTCAATAATTTCTATGCATGAACTAAGCATAAAACCAAGGGCCAAAAAAGAAAATATCAATTTCATAAATCAAAATTAATGAAAATAAGTTCGCAAAAATAGTACCACAAATTATTGTATTATCATTTACGCGCAACCTCGTTTCCAAAGGAAGTCGTTATATTTGCAAAAAACTTACAGGCATGGATAAATTTTCTACAGATAAAGCTCCTAAACCGGTTGGGCTATACCCACACGCGAGAAAAGCTGGAAATTTACTATTTCTTTCTGGCGTTGGTCCACGCACAGCAGGATCTGACGCAAATGATTCTGGTGTTCCAGGATTAAAATTGGACCACAATGGGAATTTTCTTGAATTCGATTTTGAAGCGCAATGTAGAAGTGTATTCGACAATGTCCGAATTATTTTAGAAGAATCAGGTTCAAGCTGGGACAAATTAATAGATGTAACCGTCTTTTTAGTAAATATGAAAAGAGATTTTGTGGATTACAATAAAATTTATGCCGAGTATTTCAAAGACAATTTGCCTTGTCGAACAACGGTTGAAATCAATTCGCTTCCAACACCCATTGCGATTGAATTAAAATGTATTGCAACTTTATAAAAAATAAAAAATGATTCGATTTATTATTCGTTGCGCTATTGCGCTAGCATCAATTTTCTTTACCGTTTACCTCTTTGCAACTGGATATTGGGGTTGGGGAATTATTATGATCTTGGTTACTGCCATTATTGGCTTGAGCTTTTTTAGAAATGAAAACATGATTTTGGGATTAAACCAAATGCGTTTAGGAAACACTGAAAAGGCAAAACACTACATGAACAAGATTACACATCCTCAGTTTATGCCGCGCAAACAACATGCTTATGTTGTGTTCCTAAAAGCTGTTCTAAACACTCAAGAGCTAGGCTTCGCAAAAAGTGAAGTTCTGTTACGTAAAGCACTTGCTTTAGGATTGAGAACAGGTCAAGATAATGCCGTTGCACGTATGCACTTATCTGGTATTTGCGCGCAAACGGGAAGAAAATCTGAGGCAGTTTCTCTTTTGGCTGAAGCAAAAAAGTTAGATGCAACTGGTGTAATGCGAGAGCAAATCACTATGATGCAAAAACAACTTCAAGTTGCACCTTCCAAAAATCAAATGCGCATGGCGCAAATGACAGGTGGGCGTAAGAAAACCCCTAGATCTCGATAATTTGAAAACAGAGAATCCCAAAATATTCGCCAGTTTTTGTGACAATTACGAATTGTTGGATGCTGGTGGCAGTCAAAAATTAGAGCGCTGGGGCGATATTATTACTATTCGACCCGATCGCCAAGCCTACTTTAAATCAGAAATTCCTTTCACCGAATGGGAGAAACAAGCGCATTGGAAATTCGTAGAAAAATCGAATTTAAAGGGTGCTTGGAAAAATTTAAACCCAGGAAAAAAAATATGGGATTTCAAAACACTGGATTTGACTTTTCAACTGGAGCTAACCCGGTATAAGCATATTGGTTTATTTCCTGAACAAAACATCAACTGGGAATTTATTTCTAAGAATCTCCGTGCCAAAGATCGTTTCTTGAATCTATTTGCCTACACAGGTGCGTCTTCACTTGTCGCGCGTAAAGTTGGTGCTGAAGTTTTACATGTAGACTCTGTAAAACAATTGATTTCATGGGCGAAAACCAATATGGAATTATCCGAATTGTCAGACATAAAATGGGTATTAGAAGACGCGTTGAAGTTTGCGCAACGAGAAGAAAAACGTGGCAATTCATATGACATGATTCAAATGGATCCTCCAGCTTGGGGTTTAGGTGCAAAAGGAGAAAAATGGAAGTTGGAAGATAAAATTCAAGCATTGGTTCAAACCACTTTTTCTATTTTAGAACCAAAAGGTTGGTTAATTCTTAACACATACAGTCCTAGCCAAAAATTAAACGATACACGCAGAGTAGTAGAGAAGATTTTTGGAAAAAGTGCCGAAGTTTGCTCTGAACTTTGGATGAAATCAAAAACCAATAAAGAAATTTATTACGGGGATATTATTCGAATTCAAAAGAAGTAATTACCTGTTAATCCAATGAATTGGATTCAAACTTTGAACGCCTGTTCCCGAAACCAAATGTACTTCAAAGTGCAGAACAGATACTGTATAGTCTGGTTTCACGAATAAAGAACCTATGCTCTCTTTTGTACTTATTTTGTCGCCAACTTTCACGTAGGTATTCTGAAGATTTGAATAGACTGTTCGGTAATTACCATGTTTAATAATTACCACTTTTCCGGCTCCAGGAATATTTAACACACTGGTTACTTCTCCTTCAAAAACTGCTCGAATTTCAGAAAACTTGGGTGCAGAAATGTCTATTCCGTTATTATTTGTAAACACATTATCGAAAGTGGGGTGCGGATTTTTACCATAGTTCTCGGTAACCGTACCTTTTTCTACTGGCCACGGTAATTTCCCCTTATTCGCAACAAAACTTCTACTCAATAGTTCCGACTCAGTGGTTGTTTTAAAGACAATATCACTTTTTGGTGTTACAGCTTCTGGTGCTGTTTTGGTTCCCGTATTTGCCTTTTTCTTCTCGGCTGCAGCTGCTTTTGCTCTTACTGCTTCTTCTTTTCTTCGTTTCTCTTCAGCAAGCGCGATTTCTCTTCGAATTGCAGCCGCAATTTCATTACTTATGGTTTGTTTCTTTTTTTCATCGGCTTTCAATTCAGCCCACAATCTGTCCTCTTCTTTTTTGAATTCCTGATATACCTTTTCTTGCTTTATTTTATCGGCAATCATGCTTGCTTTTTCATTTTTCTTTTCTTGCAGAACGATGATTTTTTCATTTTTTTGTTTTTTGACCTCATCAATTTCTCGAGCAATCAAACCTTGATGCTGTCGAATTATGACGAATTGCTTTTTTTGCAAATCTGTCATTTTCTCCAAGTATTTATTGCGCTTTATGGCTTCAAAATAAGATTCAGAAGAAAAAATAAACATCAATTTGCCAAACTTGTTTCGATGTTTATACGCGTAGATGACCAACTTTTTATATTGCGATTTTAAAACGGCTAATTTATTTACAAGCTCTTTGATTTGCTGATCTTTCTGCTCAATAATATAGTCAGCATTGCGAACTTGCTTATCGAAATTTTGAACCAGTTCTTCTCGAAAACGCACTTGATTATCGATTAATTTCAATTCAGTAAGTGAGGCCTCAGAATTGGTTTTGGTTTTGTCCAACAATAATTTGGTATTCGCTATTTTCCGAAGAAGAATTTCTTGGTCCTTTTTAAGTTTTTCTGCGGAAGTTTGCCCTAGTGAAAGTCCACTAAACAGTACAAAAACAAGTAAAAGGAAATTATTCGCAATCTTCATAGCCTTCCGGAACAATAAAATATAAAGGTTGAGGTACATTGACCTCGACTTTGTCATACGAAAGAGTAATCAAAAGGTTATTCCTCGCAGTAAAAACTTTTATAACTACTTTTTCAGGTACGTTCATCCCGCCTATCAATTGGCGAGAAATATAGTCTACATAAATACTTGCAGTATCACTTGGACTTAATATTTCCATGCCTTTCAACTGCTTCATATCATTGGCAAGAAAATACTTTATGGCCACGTCATTATCTTGGCGATCCAGGCGATTCATTTTTTTTGTTTTTCGCTTCCGATGAGAGGAAATTAAGTATTGATAGGGGTCATGAATTTGAAAATACTTTTGCATTGTATCGTAATCCAAAGGAATTCCAAGTATTAGTTCTTCTATGTTTTTTAAACTAAAATCAACGCCAAAATTATCTTTGATGAATTGCATATCAGCTCGGGAGACGCATTTATCACGTTTATTGACAACCGTTAAGCTATCCCGGGTAATCAAAGCATTGACGACTGGAATTGAGGCATACGTAATTATTGTATTTATGGCCGTATCTATATTCATCCGCAAAGAAGTTTTAAATGAAATATTGCGGGTTGTGTCGCTAAACTTAGTTGCTATTTTAGAATAGAAGAAAGTGGGACGCACGCGTGAAAGACTGTCCATTGATTCGAGTAAAATACTTGTTTTCACTCTTTTCACCTTTACCATATCTGTTTGCGTCAATTTCTTTGCACAAGAAGTTAAAACTAAAGAAACAATAAAAAATAGTCTAAAAAATAGGCTCATAATATTTAATATTCTCAATTTTTTTATCCAAATTTTTGTTTTTAGAACCTAAGGTTTTAGCTCGATTCCAATACTTCAAAGCATCCTCCGTTTTTTTGAGTTGTATGGATGCATCACCCATATGGTCTAATAAAAGATTATCCTCTATATCCAAAAGATAAGCTTTTTCGTAATAATTCATAGCGCCTTGGTAATCACCTTTTCTAAATAGAATTAAACCGTAAGTGTCTAAGAATTGTGGTTGATTTGGGGATCTTTCATTCGCCTTTTTTATCAATCCCTCCGCTTTTATTAAATCAATATTTTCACTTGCTAATCGATAGGCATAATTGTTTAACAACAGAGAACTGTTCGGGTCTTTTTCTAATGCTTTTGTATAATTATCATTCCCCTTATTGATGTCTTTCTTTCCAAAATATGCTTCTGCCATTTGTCCGTAAAATTCACCCAACAAAGATTTATCGTTTATTACATATTCTTTACCTATCTCAAGATTTACAAGCGCATCATCGAATTTTTTAAGTTGAATATTTCCTACTCCATTTAACAAATAAAATGAAGGGCTAGTAGGAAAAAACTTTATAGCTTCCTGACTATCTGAAGCGAGTTCTTCAAATTTCAGTGATTGGTATTCCATTATAAGCACCTGATTCCACAGCGAATGTGCACCTTTCTCAAATTCCAGCGCTTTGCGGTAACTTATCAAGGCTTCATCATCCCGCTTCAATTCTAGCAAATAATCCCCTCGTACCGAATGTGCCTTCGCCGATTCTGGATTTTCAATCACAAACAATTCAGCTAATTCTATTGCTCTTGGATCAATTGTTGCCTTTGGATTTTGAAGAGAAATCAAGACTTTCATTTTTGTGTCAAGGTCTACACCTTCGCCCTGAAAAGCTTTTTTCAAGGATAAGAAATAGTTGTCTTTGTCGCCTTTTCCACGATAAATATCAGCAATAAAAAGATGTATTCTCCCGTTTTTAGGGTCTGCTTTCACTAAATCTTCTAGTGTACTTAATGCTTTGTCATCTTGCTTCGTCTGAAAATAGTAATCAACCAAAGTGGACAATAATTGAGGATTTTCAGGATGCTGAGTTCTCGCTTTATTCAGTTCCTCCAAACCTTTTGCCTCTTGTTTAAGCTGAAGGTACAATTGGAATTTCTGGATTGAAATTTCAGGAATTACTCCGATTTGGTCTTCCGTTTTATTTAATTGATTAATCGCTTCTTGTGTTCTACCCGCGCGCACTAAACATTCTGCAAACGGATACAGCACCTCCGGATTGCGAGGTTGAGCTTTGACTAATTTTTCAAAAGCAACTATAGCCTCATTATATTGTTCTTTTTCAATGTAATAATAGGCCAATTCACTTGTGTAATGCAAATTATTAGGGTCTAATTTAGCGGCCTTTTTAATCGCTTCTCCAGATTTCATAGAATTACCTTGCACGAGGTATAATTCAGAAAGTGCGTAATACACCGCGTCATCGTTTTGCTTCATCGACAGGCACGCTTCAAAGCTTTGTATGGCTTCTGAAGTTTGACCTTTTGACTTTAGCCGAACGGCATTGTGAAATTTTTCAATATACGCGTAGTCCGCTTTCGAAAAACCTTTTTCACTTGGTGCTTCTGTATTCTTTTTTGAGCCACAGCCTGATAGAAATGCACCGACTATAATAAATACTATGAAATTGGTTTTTATCATTTAATCTATAACTGAAAAATCACCAAGACTTATATCGTTGGTTTTGCCTTTGTATATTGTTTTAGAGCCTATCATGGAGTTTTCCAAGTTGGCTTTTGAAATTAACGAATCGTTTTGAATGATTGTATTTTTTACAATGGAATTATCAACTTTCGTGCCTTTACCAATAGAAACATGCGGACCAACTATGGAGTTCGAAATCTCAACGTTTTCTCCAATGAAACAGGGTTGAATTACAACTGAATTCTTTATTGTCGCACTTTGCGCTTGTATTGATTTTCCCGCTTCTTTATCAAATTCCAAAACCCGTTGATTGGCATAAACTGTAACTTCTTTGTTGCCACAATCTAACCATTCATCAACTTTACCCGGTTTAAATTTGACGCCTTTTTCGGTCAATCTCCTCAAAGCATCTGGCAATTGATATTCACCACTTTTGATTATCTGATTGTCAATCAAATAATTTATTTCCTCTAAAAGATCTTCCCCTTTTTTGAAATAATAAATACCTATCATCGCCAAATCAGAAACGAAAGTCTGAGGTTTTTCAACGAAATCAATAATTTCTCCTGCTGCATTCATTTTCACAACCCCGAATGCACTGGGGTCATCAATTTGACTTACATATAAAATCCCTTCGTCGACAGTATCAATTTTAAAACTAGCTTTAAATAAAGTGTCAGCAAATGCAACAGTAACAGGCCCACTCAACAATTCTTTAGCGCAAAGTACGGCATGCGCTGTTCCTAATGGTTCCGTTTGATAGTGAATTGATCCTTTTGCTCCCAATTGAGTAGCCACCTCCAATAATTCTTTTTCAACTTCTGCGCCGAAATCGCCAATAACGAATCCAATTTCATCAATTTTCTCAGGACAACTAGCAGCGATATCTTCCACCAAACGGTGAACAATAGGTTTCCCGCCAACTGGTACTAAAGGTTTTGGTACAGTTAAAGTATGCGGGCGAAGGCGACTACCGCGCCCAGCCATAGGGATGATTAATTTCATTCGATTAAATTATTTTATTCCAGTGCTGCCGAATCCTCCGACACCACGTTCAGTTTCACTTAAAATTTCTGTTTTTACCCATTCTGCTTGTTCAACTTGAGCAAAAACCAATTGAGCAATTCGCTCACCGTTTTCCAAGATAACAGTTTCATTTGACAAATTGATAAGAATTACTCCAACTTCTCCGCGATAATCAGCATCGATGGTTCCAGGTGTATTTAAAACGGTCAAGCCTTTCTTCAATGCTAATCCACTTCTTGGCCGAACTTGACATTCGTAGCCAACTGGAATCTCAAGAAACAAACCCGTTTTTATCAAAGTGCGTTCCATAGGTTTTAAAACAACATTTTCAGATAAATTTGCTCGAACATCTAAACCTGCACTAGCATTGGTTTCGTATGCTGGCAAAGCATGCTCAGAAGAATTGATAACCTTAACTTTCATTCAATTGTTTTGGACTGCAAAAGTAAGAAATAATGTGGGCAATCTTTTGTTACAAGCTTTGAAATCCCTTCGTTAACATACTAATTGAAAAATTAATTAGTTTTAACTTTGGGCTTTTCCATGAGGTAAACCCAACCTATGTAACTCAGTAGCAGGAAATTTCGCAATGAATAATTGACGACTTTACTTTCAAAAGCTATTGTCCTACCAATAAAATAGAGCAACAATGCCAAACCAAGATAAAGGCTAAATTTCCTTAAATTATACGTAATTGGGTAATATTTTCTAGACAATAGATAGGATACGATCATTTGGGCGGCATAGACGATAAGAGTTGCCCATGCACTTGCCGTAAAACCATAAACTGGAATAAAAATCACATTTATGAAAACAGTTAAAACAGCGCCGCCAATAGCAATAAATGCGCCGAATCTCGTTTGTCCAGAGAGTTTATACCATATACTTTGATTAAAATAAATACCGAGAAAAACGTTCGCCAATAGTAAAATTGGCACAACATGTAAACCGACATGATATGCTTCGTTTCGGATAAATCCTTTGAAAAAATCTATGTTCAAACTAACTAATAAGAAAATCACACAAACTGCCGCTACAAAATAGTTCATGATCTTTCGGTATTGCTTATCGCGATCTAAATCTTTATTGCTTGCAAAAAAGAAGGGTTCCGCTGCATAACGATAGGCTTGCAAAAATATGGTCACCAACATCGCTAATTTGTAACACGCGCTGTATATTCCGACTTGTTCATTTGCATATTGGAGTGACTCCACAGTGCCTTGATATAATATATGTTTTAATAAGATTCTATCAATTGTTTCGTTTACTATACCGGCCAAACCGGCTATCATCAGTGGGAATGAGTAATACACCAATTCCTTAACAAAATCCATTTGAATTTTAAACTGAATGCCCAGAAAATCTTTGTATAGCGCAATAGGTTTTATGAGTGACGAAACAAGATTTGCCACAAGAATAAAAATTACCCCTTCTGCGGGCTCTTCTGGATTAAACAGCACGAGCATAAAAAAGAGATTGAGTCCAATATTAAAGCCTATGCTCGTCATCTGAATCGCAGCAAATTTCAAAGCTTTTTCTTCTGCACGGAGTTTTGCTAAAGGCAAAGCTGAAATCGCGTCAATTATAACAATTACCCCAAGTAAAATAATGTATTCAGGATGTTCACTGAATAGCATGGCATCAGCTATCGGTTGAAAAAAGAGCAGAAGAAGGATTGCGAAGGTTCCATTCACCAATAAAACGCTCAGAAAACTACTTCTAAAAACTTCCGCTTTGTCGTCCCGTTTCTGAAGGAAATGAAAATAAGCTGTTTCCATTCCAAAGGTCAACGTTACGATTAAGAACGCCACCCAAGCATACAATTCAGAAACAACTCCATATTCCGCTGGATTAACAAAAACACTCGTGTACAAAGGAACCAACAAGAAATTCAGGAACCGCCCAACAATGCTAGGCAATCCGTAAATGGCCGTTTGGCCTAAGAGTTTCTTGATGGGATTTGACACTATCCTCTAAAATTAGGTTTGCGTTTTTCTAAAAAAGCACTTGTTCCTTCTTTAAAATCGGTAGTGCCGAAGCATTTTCCAAATTCTTCGATTTCTACTTCAAAACCATTTGTCCCATCTATAGAATTTGCATTAATCGCTTTTATAGCTGAAGCAACAGCCATTTTTGAATTGTTTAATATTTTTCCAACTATCTTTTCACATTCAGCAATCAACTCATTTTGTTCCACCACAGCATTCACAAGTCCCCATTTGAGTGCTTCTTCAGCACCGATCATTCCTGCAGTAAAAACCATTTCGTTTGCTTTCCCGCGACCGACTAATTGCGCCAATCTTTGCGTTCCACCATAACCTGGAATTACACCCAATGAAACTTCTGGCAATCCCATTTTTGCATTCGAACTGGCAATACGGATGTGTGAGCACATGGCTAACTCCAATCCACCACCAAGTGCAAATCCATTTACAGCAGCGATAACAGGAATTGACATTTTTTCTACGAAGTCGAATAAAATATTTTGACCTTTTTGGGCCAATTCACCACCTTCAGCAACTGAAAAATCAGCAAACTCTTTAATGTCTGCTCCCGCAACAAATGCTTTTTCGCCAGAACCTGTTAGAATAACAGCGCCCATTTTTGGATCTGCATTTGCAGCAGTCAAAGCTTTGTTTAACTCCTCAATTGTTTCCTTGTTTAAGGCATTCAATTGGTTCGGGCGATTTATTGTTATGATTTGGTATTGATCTTTTTGATCAACGAGAATGTTGTTGTACATGAAATTCTGTTTATAACAAAAATAAGATTTTTCTACTCTTCTATTTGAATATTAAATAGCTATTCAAATTGGATGAAGTTTATTGAAGAATCCGATAATACATATTCCGGTATTGTTTCACCCCATTGCCATTGTACGCAAAAAATGGAATACCCCGCTTTTTTCAAGTCTTTTATCTCTTTTTCAGATGGAATGTTTGAAATTGCTTTTGTTCCGTTCATAAATTGCCAAGAAACACCGCCATAACCCCTCAGATAACTGTTCACAACTAGTTCTTTAGGACCATCCCATTTATTCTTTTCAAAAAACTCCCATTGCGCGTTCATGACATCAGATATAATCTTGTTTTCTGAATTCGGAACAAAACCATAATTGTCTGGTATTTCTGAGGGTTTCAGCAAAACAAATGTCCCGATAATCAAAAGGTTTAGATAGAGAAATTTTTTAAGCGCTAACTGCTTTATTTTTTCCAACATAAAAGCCAGTGGGAAAATCATCAATACAATTATAAGTGGAAAAGCGGGTGAAATAAATGATCCCATTTTCGTTGCAGCAATTGAAAAGAAAACATACACTAAAGCAGCAGAGAACGACATAAAACTCCACATCACTATCGATTTTCTATTGCCAAAAAGAATAACGAGCGAGGAAAATAACAGTAAAATGATTGTCAGCCAATGATTAAAGAATAGATTTTCAGCATTTTGAAAATGGAAATTCCAATCGCCCGGATGTCCTTCGATAACTTCAAAAAAATGGCGTCCGTTGTACGCCATTTCCTCTTTTGCTTCTTTCGGAAAACGGATGAAAATATAAATTTGCCAAGGAATGACAATCAGTACAGAAATACCTAGTGCTTTGAAAAATGCCTTAAAATCAACGTGCTTTTTCTGTAAAAAATTGATGGCGAGCCAAAGTCCCCACGGAGCGAAAATCAGCAAACCAACCAGCCACTTTGTCAAAATAGCACATCCCACAAAAATCCCTATCCACTTCACCCATTTTTTATCTGCTGAGCTATACATTCTGAACCATGCCCAAAAGGAAAGAAGTACATAAATCATAAAAACTGAATCGTTATGATCCGTTCCAATTCTCCCTGAAAGTAATCCTAAGGGAAAAGCCGAAACGGAAAAAAGCAATGCTGCGAGAAGTCCAAAATTTCGATGAAGCATCATTTTTCCAATATCAAAAATTGCCAATACACCAACCACATGAAGTAAAATTGAAGGAAGTCTTACGGTGTAAACGGTCGATCCAAATAATTTAACCATTAAACCAATTTGATAAAGAAATAGTGGTTGTTTGTGCAACCAAGTGTAGGTATTTGCCCAATCTTGTGGATTCCAAAGTAAAGGGTCTAAATCAATTAATATTGGGTGAAAAGGATTGATGGATAAATTTTTGCCAACTAAAGCATGAAATTGCTCATCCCAACGATACAAATAAGGTGTGAAAAGAGCAAAAGCGGATGCTAAGGAGAAAACTGACAGTCCTAAAGCCCAAATAAAAAGTTTATGCTTTTTCCAAAAAAGAAATATAGTTAAAGCAACAAGAACAACCCAAGCTAATGAAAATATGCAAGCCGTATTGGGGATATTTGTCCAGATTTCTGTCATTGACGTTTTTGTAGACGTTTGTAGAGTTTAATCAACAACATTAAGCCAATAGCAACAAGGAAAAATGAAAGTGTTGCTTTCCACCATGATAATCGGCCTTGCATTTCCACGAGAAAAATAATGGCAACCAAACAAAGTGTCGCCAATTCATTCCACATGCGTAGTTGGTTCGACTTCCATTTGAAAACTCCCTTTGCCATTTCGCACATCTTTTGTTGATTGATGAAATGGTAAATCAAAAGAACAACTACGAAAGCCAATTTAATGTGCATCCAAGGTTGTTGAAGTAAAACTGGATTGACAATTAACATCCACGTCCCAAAAAATACGGTTAAAACCATGGCTGGTGTTGCGATAATCCACCACAACTTTTTTTCCATGATTTGAAATTGATCACTCAATACTTTTTTCGCGCCTTCCTCTTTTTCTTGCGCTTCCGTGTGATAAATAAACAAACGCGGCATATAGAAAAGGCCTGCGAACCAACTCACAACGAAAATGATATGAAGAGATTTGATGATGTCGTATTCCATATTACGAAATTACGAATTACGAATGGTTCAATTACCAATTTAAATATTCGTAATTCGTTAACTAGTTTTTAAAGTTCAAGGTTAGCGTGAGGCGATGGACGTAAAGTGACCTTAAAATAGGAGTTGCATTAACGTTAATTAAACCATAGCTATAACGAATCTCTGGTAGAAAATGGAAAATTTCAAAATCTTTATCGAAGCCTAATCCAAAATCAATGGATGCATTTGTATTTCCGCTTTCATACATCCAAGTTGGTTTTGTTTTATCTACTAATGGAATCATCAAACTTGGACCAATAAATATATAAGGTCGATTCGTCTTTTTTCCCAACGCGTAATTCGCTTGTAGTCGAATATCTATGTTTTTCGGGTAGATTTCAAACTCATGTACAATAGCATCACCCGAAACAAGATCAAAAGCGGTATTACTAAATGAAAGTCCCAATTTAGTGACAACTGTGAAGTTTTTGGTTAAATCGTAATCGGCTAAAATTCCTAAACCACCGCCAAAAGTTGGCTTCGAAACTACCTCATTTCCCGTATTTACCTTCAGAAAGGATCGATTGCCTTCAAAGAAGAAGCCGTAACCAAACTTTTTGACTTTACTTTCCTGTGAAAAAGAAAAATACGATACAAGACTGATTATTGTAATTAACAGAAAACTCTTCATGCTAAAATTAATTATGGTTCGATTACTAGAACGCATTTTCATTATCTTTCTTGTATAAATTCAAATATTTAACAGAAATCAATTACGGATTGGCTGATTACTAAAGTTAAAAATTGACAATCCGTTAATTAAATAGCCCAATCAAATCATCGTTACTCAAAGATTTCAAAACAGATGTATCCGTTCTTACCAAATCATCTGCGAGTTCTTTTTTAGATTCTTGCATCCGCATGATTTTTTCTTCCAAGGTATTTGGGCAAATCAATCGAACGGCAACGACATTTTTCTTTTGACCAATTCGATAGCAGCGGTCGATTGCTTGATTTTCAACAGCTGGATTCCACCAAGGATCAACGATGTAAACGTAATCTGCTTCCGTTAAATTCAAACCTGTTCCTCCTGCTTTCAAACTAATTAAGAAAACGCGAACCTCATCGTCATTTTGGAAACGGTGAACAATTTCTTCTCGGTTTCTGGATTTTCCAGTTAAATATTCGTGCGAAATTTCTGCTTTATCGAGTTCTTTTCGAATTAAGTCTAGCATGGATACGAACTGAGAAAATATCAAAATCTTGTGTTGCTTATGTCGACTTTGAACTTCTTTCATTAATACTTCCATTTTCGCTGAGTCATGACCATAATCAACATCTTCGGGCAATAGTTTTGGTGAATTGCATATTTGGCGAAGCTTGGTTAAGCCTTGCAGCAACAATATGCTTTTGTTAGAATCGTGTTCTACTGTGTCGCGACTCAACAAAGATTCACGAATATCGTTTCTGTAAGAATCGTACACTTTTCGTTGCTCCTCACCCATTTCGCAGAAGAGAACCATTTCTGTTTTTTCCGGCAATTCTTTCGCGACTTGCTTTTTCGTTCTTCGTAGCAAAAATGGATTGATTTTATTCTGTAATTCCTTTGCTCTTGCTGTGTCCTTGAACTTATCGATTGGAATGGAATATTCATCACGGAATCGATTTTGTGAACCAAATAACCCTGGAATTGCGAAAGAAAATTGAGCGAACAAATCAAACGTATTGTTTTCGATTGGCGTTCCGGTTAAAACAATTCTGTTTCTAGCATTCAGTAACCGTGCTGCTTTATAACGCATGGAATCTGGATTCTTTATGGCTTGTGATTCGTCCAAGAAAATATAATCGAAATCAAATTTTTTCAGTTTGCTAACGTCCGAAAGTAAAGTTCCGTAGGTCGTTAATATGACGTCATAGTTTTTGAAACTTTCCGTATTTTTAACTCGTTTCGTTCCGTAATTGTTCAACATTTTTAAAGTTGGTGCAAACTTTTCAATTTCTCTATTCCAGTTGAAAAGCAAAGAAGTAGGAACAACTACCAAATGTGTTTTATCGTCTTTTTGTTCTTTCAGAGAAAGTATAAAAGCAATGATTTGAATGGTTTTTCCCAATCCCATGTCATCTGCCAAGCAACCACCGAAATTGAATTCATCCAAAAAGTGCAACCAGTTCAAGCCTTCGTGCTGATAATCACGTAAAATTCCGTTTAATTTCTTTGGTATTTCAACACTTTTTACGTTCTGAAAACTACTGATTTTCAGTTTTAAGTTGTCAACTTCATTTAAAATATCCGTATCAATATTTTCTTCTTCGAAAAGTTCATTGATCAGCGAATAATTGATTTTCGAAATCCGAATTTTACCGTCTACGAAATCACCTGATCGGAAATATTTACTAAATTTTTCTATCCATTCTTCTGGAAGCAGACCGTGTGTTCCATCGCCGAGTGTCACATAATTGCTTTTGTTTCGAATGGCTTTTTGAACTTGCTGAAGCGTTGCAGTTTGTTCATCAAATTTAATTTTTGCCGAAGTTTCAAACCAATCCAAACCGCTAGAAACACCAATTTTTACTGCTATTTTTGAAGGATTCCAATTGTTGTTTTTCAATTCTTTGAAACCGAGAACTTCTACGTCCAAACGTTTCCATTCATCAAAAGCAGCAATGAACCAGCCTTCGTTGTAGAAGTTTTTCTTGTGAATATAAAAATGATCGAAGCCGGTTAATTGCTCTTCAAAACTTTCGTGCTGGCGGATGAGCATTCCAATGAAACGATCTTCTTCTTTTTTATCTCGATCGATTGTAAACCACTCGCCTACTTCATCTATTCCCGATAATTGTTTCATGCTCAAAACTGGAACTTCCATCTGTCCGTAACGAATGGCTGGCGTGATTAGAATATAATTCTCAGATTCAGTAAGATATATTGTTTTTGTCGGTGCTTTCTTTTCAAAGAAAGTCGCGCGTTGTTTTTTTGTCGCTTCTTTTTTGAAAGCATAATTTACCTGAACTCTATCTTCCAGGCCGGATAAATACTTATCACTGAATTCTTCAAACTTCTCCTTTGGAACCAACAAACGAAAACGATGTTCCTTGAAAAAACGATACAGTTTGTATTTATGATCATGATCGAGAATGTAAAACTTTTTCTCAAATTCAATCAAAAACCGACAATTCAATTTTAATTGTTGGAAAGGGATTTTTCTATCATTTAAGTTTAAAAAAGGGAGAATTTCAAAGAAATCATCCTTTTGTTTTACGTCCATGGTAACATAAGCAGTCAAGGCAAACTTTAAATCAATTTCTCTAATATTTCGAGCAGTTGGTGTTCCAGAAATATCTTCATCTGTTAAATAAAATTTTACGCTCAATGGGTTTTTTACAACCCCACGCAAAACTTTCAATTGAGAAAAATCATCCTTCTCTCCAGCCATCGTTCCTTTGAAGTAGGTCAGCGCACTTAAAAATTTCAAAACTTCTGGATCATCGGTATTTTGCATTTCTACCGATGGACTAATCGTTCGAAATGGATTTTTCGGTTTTCCTGAAGTTGTTAGATCCGCTTCAAAATATGTCAAATCAATTTCTTCTCGGTATTGATTCTCAGAAAAAGCAACACCTCGAACCGTGTTTTTAGATTTTCGGATGATTTCTTTTTCGTCGAATTTATTGTTGTCCGGCAATAAAAACTTCTCTATTTTCTCTCTTCCTTTTTCATCAAAGCGAGGAATTTCCTTCATTTTTAATTCAACAGAAATGGCACTTCGGTTTGTTTTCAATTCAAAATAATCATCCAAATTCGGTAAATGAGCTAATCCGTATTGTTCAGCAGAACGTTTGAAAGCCAAATGTCGTTTCTCATAAGAAAAATACAATTTGATGCTATCTGTTTCAATGATTCTAGAAAGCGCCGTGGCTTGATGCAAACAAATCTCATCCTTTGGATTGTTGCAATCACAGGTAAGAATGAGTTGTTTGTCTACTTCTTGAACAGCAATAAAAACAGCATGTTCTTCTTGGAAAGCGGTAGTAACGAAAAAAGTAGCTGCATTAATTTCAATGCCTTTCAAATAGCAACCTTGCACGTGCTGAAACTGGCGTGGATGTCGGCCCGAATGCTCCGCAATAAAATCGACATCCAATTCGCTGAAATCAAAATCTTTGACGATTAGAATTTCAACCTCATCGTTAGATTCTTTATCTATAACTGTTGATATACGTTTGCTTACTTTTTTACTCATTTCATTTCGGGTCGACCTGCAAAGATGGGAATTATTAAACAAAAGTGTCGCTCAAAAATTTGCAGACCAACGTTTCATCTCTTAAAAGCGTTAAATTTAATGACTGAAAAACCTTTCTGCTTTTTTACTAACAGAGCATTAATCCAAACATGTGGTTTAGATGAGTGATTTCCGCAAAAATTAAATAGATTTATCGTTAATGAACGCATTAGAAAACTTAATTGAAGCAGAAAAAAAGGCGCAGATTCTTTTTGACGAGATAGAAGAACAACAACTTGTAGTTGACGGTAAAACGGAATTGGAATTGAACTCCGAAGTTTATGAATTGGCTTTTGAATTGTTTGGTATTCGGAAATTCTGGCACAAACGAATTGTGCGTTCTGGGAAAAATACCTTGCTTCCTTACAAAGAAAATCCACCTGTTCTTACACTTCAGAAAGATGATATTTTGTTTTTTGACTTCGGTCCTGTCTTCGATGATTGGGAAGCTGATGTTGGCAAAACCTACGTTTTGGGCAACAATGCCAAAAAGTTAAAAATGAAACTAGATGTCGAGCTTGCATGGCACGAAGGCAAAGCTTATTTCGACGCACACAAAAACGAACTAACGGGAGCTGACTTTTACGAATACTCCAAAAAATTAGCCGTTAAATACGATTGGGAATATGGCAACCACCATTGCGGTCATTTGATTGGAAACTTTCCGCACGAGCGAATTTTGGGCGACGAACAAAACAACTATATCCATCCAAATAATCACATCCGAATGGCAAAACTAGATGTAAAGGGCAATCCGCGCCATTGGATTTATGAAATCCATTTTGTGGATTTGGAAATGGAGATTGGTGGATTTTTTGAGCAATTGATGGGGTGATTAAAATAAACTGGGATTGGAGGGATTTGTCTGATTCGCGGGATTACTTATTGATACAAAATAATCACTGAATCCTGTTGTCCTTAAAATCCCTGTTAAATATTTTTTCTTTCAAAAATCCACCCTAATCCGCAAAACTTCTACCAAGAACTAAACTCCTAATACAACGCACTTGAAACTAACCGTTAATTCCTTATCTTTGCATGCTCAAAAAGAGATTGAAAATGGAATTGTCCAGTTTAGAAGTACAAAGAAGAGAATCGCTTGATAAATTGCGAGACCTTGGCATAGAACCTTATCCTGCAGCGCTGTATGACGTTACGGATTTTGCGAAAGAAATCAAAGAATCATTTGTTGATGGCAAGAAGGTTACGATTGCAGGGCGAATGATGTCGCAACGTGTGATGGGAAAAGCTTCTTTTGCAGAAATTCAAGACTCAACTGGACGTATTCAAAGCTATTTTAACCGCGACGAAATTTGTCCTGGTGAAGATAAAACAATGTACAACGACGTTTTCAAGAAATTACTCGATTTAGGTGATTTCATTGGAATAAAAGGATATTTATTCAAAACTCAAGTTGGTGAAATTTCTGTTCACGTAGAAGAATTTATCTTGCTGAGCAAAGCACTAAAACCGCTTCCAATGGCAAAAACAGATGCCGATGGAAAAGTTCATGATGCTTTTACTGATCCAGAATTGCGTTACCGTCAGCGTTACGTTGATTTGATCGTAAATCCTCATGTAAAAGAAACCTTTATCCGCCGTTCGAAAGCGATGAATGCCATGCGTTCGTTCTTCAACGAAAAAGGATACATGGAAGTGGAAACACCAATATTACAGCCAATTCCAGGTGGAGCTGCTGCTCGTCCGTTTATGACGCACCACAACGCATTGGATATGCCTTTGTACTTGCGAATTGCGAACGAATTGTATCTAAAAAGATTGATCGTTGGCGGATTTGATGGTGTTTATGAGTTTGCGAAAGATTTCCGTAACGAAGGAATGGACAGAACACACAACCCTGAATTTACCGTAATGGAAATTTATGTGGCGTACAAAGACTATTTCTGGATGATGGAATTCACAGAGAAAATGTTGGAACACGTGGCGATGGAAGTTTGCGGAACAACTGAAGTTCAAGTTGGTGAAAATAAAATCTCCTTGAAAGCGCCATACAAACGTGTTACAATGCGTCAATCGATTATTGATTTCACTGGATTTGATATCGAAAGAAAAACAGAAGAAGAATTGCACGCAGCTTGTAAAAGCATGGGAATAACTACCGACCCAAGTATGGGGAAAGGTAAATTGATCGACGAAATGTTCGGTGAAAAATGTGAAGGAAACTATATTCAACCGACGTTTATCACAGATTACCCAATTGATATGTCGCCTTTGTGTAAAAAACACCGAGACAATCCAGCTTACACGGAGCGTTTTGAGTTAATGGTAAACGGAAAAGAAATTGCGAATGCTTATTCGGAGTTAAATGATCCAATTGACCAGCGCGAGCGTTTCGAAGCGCAAATGGCACTTGCTGCAAAAGGCGATGACGAAGCAATGTTTATCGATCAAGATTTCTTGCGTGCTTTGGAATACGGAATGCCGCCAACATCAGGAATGGGAATAGGAATTGACCGTTTGGTGATGTTGTTGACCAATAATTCTTCCATTCAAGAAGTATTGTTCTTCCCGCAAATGCGACCAGAAGTTTTTGGAACGAAAAAAGGACCTGAGTTAACAGATAACGAAAAAATTATCGTTGGAATACTTGAAAAGTCAGGAAGAATTGATTTGAACGCATTAAAAACGGAAACAGGTTTCAGCGGAAAACAATGGGACGTTGCGATGAAAGGTTTGGCAAAACACGGATTGACCAAAGTTGAAAAGACAGAAGAAGGTTTGTTTGTGGAGATGAGCTAGAACTTAAAATAAATTATGACAAAGACCTGTTTCGTTTTGAGGCAGGTTTTTTTATTCTGTTTAGTCAATAAAATTATTACTTTAGGGAGACTAACTTACGAACCGAAACCATGAAAAGTAGTGCTATTTTTGTTCTATCCATTTTACTATTAGCTTCTTGCGCTGCCTATCAAACGGGAAATTTAACTTCAACAAACGCTGGCTCCAAATTTATTTATGAAGATGTTGCCATTGGAACGGCAAAAGCAGACCGAATTTGGGGTTTAGGAGGAATTAGAAAAGATGCCTTGGTTGCAGAAGCAAAACGTCAACTCATGACCGCTCGCCCTCTTGCGCAAAGCGAAGAATACATCAATTTTACCATCGATTTTAAGCGTTCGTTTATTTTAATCTTGGATAGAGCGAAAGTTACAGTTACCGCTGATGTTATTCGCCACACTTTATCTGAGCCCAAAGAACGCTACTCACCACTTTATTTGAACAAGATGTTTCAAGTAAATTTGGAAGATGATCTTTTTAAGATTGGGGATTACATTATGACTGAAGGACATTTGACTGGGCAAATATTAGCAATCAATAAAAACCAAAAGGCAACAGTTTCTCTGAAAAACAAGCGAGGTGAGATGATCACAAAGCGAAAATACCTGCGAGAACTATACAACAGAACAACAGTTTTCAAAGGGTTAAAAGCTGGTGATAATTTTGCGGTTACAAATATGGGGGAAATTACTAATTGTATAATTGTTGGTCTTGGCAAACAACAAATTTTGTTATTGACACCTAAAGGTCAATATGTTAAGCTTGATTACCCAAAATAAACCAATATGAAAAAGATTTACTATTACTTTCAATGCTACTGTCATCTTGCGTGGCCTACCAAATGGGAACTACGACACCTTCAACAGCTGGCGAAAAAGTTATTTATACCGATTTTGCTGTCGGCACCGCCCAATCTAATCGTATTTTCGGTTTGGGAGGAATGCGAAAAGATGCATTAATCTTGGAGGCCAGACGACAAATGGCAACAGCAAGACCACTTCTAGATGATGAAGAGTATGAGCATATTACAACCGATATTAAACATTCGTTTATCCTGATGGTACATCGAATTAAAGTTACCATGTCCGCTGATGTTGTAAAACATGTTCCAGACACAAAAGGTATTCGATACACAGAACGATACAAGGAAAAAGTATTTCAAAATTCGGCAAAGGACAGTACGTTTCATGTTGGACAATCTATAGTTACATATTTGGGAGTCCAAGGGGTAATTCTTGAAAACCGAAACAATTCACGAAGCCTTGTCCTAACAAAGAATGTACATGGTGAAATAATCACAAGGAAAATTAGTCACAAGAAATTATTTAGTGTCGAGGGCGAGTGGAATGGATATTCAGTTGGTCAAAGTATAGTGATAAAACCAGAAATTGATCTAGGACCTATCAACGGCACAATAATAGGAATTGGCAAGAAGAGATTATTAGTAAAAGACGCATTGGGAGAATTTAATAGCCTTAATCTTAAGGCTATTGAAATATTAAAAAACAACTGATTCTGAACTATTTGAAATTTTATTATTAAGGATTTTTGGAAAACGAATTAATTTTCAAAATCGTTCCTGCTGGGAATTACTTTGGTCATCACATTCGCATGAATAGTGGTGAACAAGTCTAAATCAGCTAATTGATCTACTTCAAAAGGATTAAAACAAGGAATTAAAAATTGAAGTTTGGTCGTAGTTAATTAACGCTTTTTCAGTCATTTATAAAAAAAGTTGAGTTATTCAATAAATTAGTGTACATTTGCTTAAATATTTTAAAAAATTACAATGAGTAAAGGCACAGTAAAATTCTTCAACGAAACAAAAGGATTTGGTTTCATCACAGAAGAAGGCGCAAACAAAGATCACTTTGTACACGTATCAGGATTAATCGACGAAGTACGCGAAGGTGACGTTGTTGAGTTTGAATTAGAAGAAGGTAAAAAAGGCTTAAACGCGGTAAACGTTAAAGTTATCTAATATACTTTTAAGAATTTCAAAATGAAAAAGCCCGTTTGTTAACAAACGGGCTTTTTTTGTGCTTCTACTTTTTTATCTCACATGAATAAATCACTAATTTCGGGACTAATCAGCATAACATCCCAATGGAAAATCTTTTTGACAAGAAGTTTCTTGTCAAGTTGTTGAAAAATTCAATAACCTCAATTTAGAAACACAAGCCTTTTGGCGGAATTGCCTTATCTGACCTTTGCGTTTTTAATCCTCGCACTTTTAATTCAAAAGCTTTTAAAGAAAGTAAGCCCAGAATAAATTCAGTGCTTCCCAACATTCATTACCTTTGCATTAAGTATTAAACGAATGAGCGAAGAACAATTAACAAGAATCAATAAATATTTAAGCGAAGTAGGTTTTTGTTCGAGACGTGCAGCAGATAAATTAGTTGAACAAGGAAGAGTCACAATTAACGGTATAGTCCCTGAAGTTGGAACCAAAGTGGCGCCAGGTGATGATGTACGTGTAGACGATAAGCCTTTGGTGAAATCTGATGACAAACCCGTTTATCTAGCATTTAACAAACCTGTTGGTATAGTTTGCACCACGGACACCAGTTTGGAAAAGGACAATATTATTGATTATATCAACTATCCTAAACGAATTTTCCCAATTGGCCGTTTGGATAAACCCAGTGAAGGATTAATTTTCCTCACCAACGATGGAGACATAGTAAACAAAATACTTCGCGCTCGAAATCACCACGAAAAAGAATATTTAGTTTCTGTTAATAGACCAATAACTCGAATTTTCTTAGAAGAAATGGCAAATGGTGTTCCAATTCTGGATACAGTTACTCGGCCATGTGTCATTGATCAAAAAGGGCGATTTGAATTTAAGATTGTTTTAACGCAAGGCTTAAATCGTCAAATACGCAGAATGTGCGAATATTTAGGATATGAAGTACTTGCATTACAAAGAATTCGAATTATGAATATTCATCTAGATGTTCCTGTTGGCGAATACCGAGATTTGACGGAAGCAGAGTTAGCCGAAATAAATAGAATGACTGAAGCATCGACAAAAATTCATTTTTCAGCGGATGATGACGAAGAATAAGATAGGATCATGAAAAAAACAATAGTTCGTATTAGTTCTAGTCTATTTCCTAGAGCGTTTTCAAATTTTGCCTATAAAAAACTTACGAATCCACAAAGTCATAAGCTAAAGCAAAATGACATTGTAAATATGGATTCCTCAACAAAAAGCAGGTTTAACTTTAAGTCAACTGAAATTCAGGTTTACGAATGGACAACTGACGCTAAACCACCTATTCTTTTGGTTCACGGCTGGGAAGGTCAAGCCGGTAATTTTTCAAATATTATTTCGCGATTATTGGCCGAAAATCATTCTGTTATTGCATTTGACGGTCCTTCACATGGACTTAGCAGTAAAAATGGTGGCACTAGTCTTTTTGAGTTTGCAGAAGTTGTAGGTGTGATAATCGAAAAATACGGTGTAAAAAGAATTATTAGTCACAGTTTTGGCGGAGTTGCAACCATGTATTCTTTGGCACAGAATCCATCTTTGGCTATTGAAAAATATATTTTACTGACTACACCGAATAAATTCCTTGACAGAATAGAAACAGTTGCTGAAGAAGTTGGCATTGCAAAACGGGTAAAAAAGAAGCTTGTTAATCGTTTAGAAAGCGAATTAAAAATGGATTTTTCTAAAATTTCTGTCGCCGATTTGTCTAGAAATGTGAACGTTAAAAATGCCTTGATACTTCATGATGAATTTGATAAAGTCTTGAGCATTCAAGAATCTAAAGCGGTTAATGATGTTTGGCCCGCATGTAATTTGGAAGTTATACATGGCACTGGACATTTTAAAATTTTAAACGCAGAGATTGTTCACAATAGAATAATTACATTTTTAGCTACTTAAAGAATAATTTCGCAAATCCTTTTTAAAAAGAAAATTGAATTCTTATGTACTTTTACTATCAAAATAAATCGTCAAAATAATGCGTGAAGAATTACTTGGACCAAAAGTAGAAAATGTTGCTGTTGCTGTTGTTGAAGAAATAGGAGAAAACAATGAAAATATTTATACCGTTTATTTAGCAAATTTCCGCGACGATATCATGGAGGGAATCATCATCACCAGTAAAGGATACGGACAAAATGCAAATACAGGCGAAAAAATTTCAACTTCCACTTTGCGTCATTGCATTGAAGTAATGCTTCCCAATGAAGTTGCCAAAATTGAACCTATAATGCCTGAAGTATTTGGTTTGTCAAATGAATATTGGGTTAGTTTTTGGGTAAATGATGTAATGTATGACAAAAAATTCGTGTTCTTAGCAGAAACTATTCTGGCCCAAAACATAAAATATATCCCTCAATTAAAATCGAAGGGGATTATTATCCAATAAGTTCATCTAATTTGTCAAGATCCTCAAGTTTCGAGATGGGAAATACCCATTCCGTTAATTCTTTCTCTTTCAACATTATCTGAGCTCCTCCAGCAAAAATTGGCAAACCGCCAGACTCTTTTTTCATTTTCTTAAAATAGTCCACACAAAAGTTATCATCGACAGCACCAATACAAGAGGTGAGCAAAGCAACAGGAGAGAGTTGATGAACAGAATCAATAACAGCCTGATATGGCATGCTTTGCCCGAGATACATCGAATAAATACCTTTATTCCTTAAAATGAAATGATAAAATAACAAACTCAATTCATGCCATTCGCTTTCAGGTAAAAACAATAAAACTTTTGGCGAACTTTTATCTGGCAAAGGTAAGCTGTCAGTTATCGATATAAGTTTTTGACGTATCAAATGTGTAATAAAATGCTCTTGTCCCGGTTGAATTGCCCCTGTTATCCAAAGAATTCCAATTCTCTGCAAAAAATTTGCAAGATGAACGGAGAATGTCTTCTCCACTCCGAATAATTCAAACAAATGATCTATTGTGCTCAAAAACAAGTGTTCATCCAACTGCATTAAAGCTAATAACAAGTTTTCATGATAAATATCATCTCTGTCTGTTATCCTTAGATCGCCAACTTTTTTTGTTTTTTCAGCAGTATTCATTTCAGCAATTCTGGATATTTTTACACCATTTTTGTTTAGAATTGCAACATTCAATAACTCTACTAAATCATCATCTGAATAATTCCTGATTTTTGTTTCGGTTCTTGCTGGACGCGGAATGCCATATCGCTTCTCCCAAATGCGAAGCGTGTGTGCCTTAATGCCTGTTAAAATTTCAATATCCTTAATTCTGTAATCTCCCATGTGTAAATTTGATATCGATAATGCATTTGGGCGCTATTTAACGCAGATTTAGCTTAATTGATTTATCTTTGTCCTAAAGGATACAATGATTTAATTTAAAACAAGTAGTTTTTTTACAACGTATGAAGAGGAGAATTTGTTTTGTCTTTGGTTTATTTTTTATTGGTATGTTACTGTTTTCAGGATGTAAAAGTAATGAAAATAACGACGACCAAGAACTCGACATGAGTGACAATTATGACGCTTTTCAAACATTTGATTTACGCGCTTTTGATATAAAGGCAAATATAAAATTGCCAGATGAAACAGCGAACATTGGCGCGGCAATGAAACCTGAAGTTTTACATGAAGAAGATAGTTTTAAGTGGGACATAATTGTTGGGCCAAATTTCAATGTTCATATTGAAGATTGGGGAGCAAATAAAGGATTGGTGGCTGATAAGAAACGGCAAAATAAAGAACTTAGCATATACGATATTACGTATTTAGTTGACGAGCCTACCTTTATTGTTTATAAACTTGCATTAAGAGTAAAGGGGGACAAGAATGCTTCTAAAAATGTTGGGGTTCCTCACGAATCATATCATGTTTTTGCAGAGAAAGAAATTGATGGGATTACCTATGAATTCCGCAGTTCTGACGATGGTTCTGAAAAAGTAATTATTGAACTCCTTGCCAAATCTATTCGGTCGGTTGTGCCAATCAAATAGTTTATACACGTAATTACTTTTTACTTTCGCTACTTTATTGGTAAATTTGCACTCACAAAAGTTGCCATGGAAATCAATAGAGAAAATATTCTGAGTGTTCTAGGGAAAATAATTGAACCCGATCTCAAAAAAGATATAGTAAGTTTAAATTTTGTCGAGAACATTTCTTTCGAAGGAAAAAACATTCAATTAACTGTTCACGTTTCGAACCCTGCTTTGCATGCAAGAAAACGAATGCAAGAAGCAATTGAATTTAACCTAAAAAGAAATTTTGGAGAAGACATTTCTGTCATATCAGAAGTTAAAGGTATTTCTTCCGAAGCACAAAAAGCGCATCGTAAAATTTTACCCGACGTAAAAAACATTGTAGCAATCGCTTCAGGTAAAGGAGGAGTTGGAAAATCTACCATTACGGCAAATATTGCCGGTGGATTAGCTAAATTAGGCTACAAAGTTGGTATTGTTGATGCTGATATTTATGGGCCTTCTATCCCGACCATGTTTGACGTAGTTAAAGAACGACCAACGATGATCGACGTTGATGGAATATCAAAAATTGCTCCGGTAATGGCCTACGGTATTTCCATTCTTTCTATTGGTTTTTTCACAGAAGCTGATAATGCTGTAGTCTGGAGAGGGCCAATGGCCTCTAAAGCATTGACACAATTGTTTACTGATGCGCACTGGGGTGAACTGGATTATTTATTAATTGATTTGCCTCCCGGCACAGGTGACATTCATCTTTCTTTGGTGCAAACTGTTCCTTTGGACGGCGCTGTTATTGTGAGTACTCCACAAGAAGTAGCACTGGCAGATGCCCGTAGAGGTGTGAACATGTTCCGTATGGACAGCTTAAAAGTTCCAATCGTAGGTATTGTTGAAAATATGGCCTGGTTCACACCTGCTGAATTGCCGGATAACAAATACTACTTATTCGGTCGTGACGGTGCAAAGAACTTAGCTGCAGGAATGGAAGTTCCTTTTTTAGGACATATTCCCTTGGTGCAAAGTGTTCGTGAGGCTGGTGATGCCGGTCGGCCTGCTGTATTTCAAGAAAACAGCGTTGTAGGCGCAGCCTTTGATGAATTAGTTCGTACATTTGTAGAAAATCTAAAAGTGGTGAAATCCAAGACAGTACAAACAAGTGTAATATGAGCCTGAACAAACCAGCTTTAACCTTAAGAATTAATGAAGCTCTTGCTTCTCTTCGTCCTTTTTTTGAAGCGGACGGTGGAGACATGGAATTGGTAGATATAACCGATGAAGGAATTGCTCGTGTAAAATTGTTAGGTGCTTGCCATGATTGCTCCATGAGCTTGATGACATTAAAAGCCGGTGTAGAACAGGCAATTAAACGTGTTGCCCCTGAAATTATTGGCGTTGAAGCATTCGAAGAATAAATTAATATTTCAAATATTTTTCGAGCACATTCCATACTTGATCCGCGGCTTGATCCCAAGAAAATAGGTTTCCTCTTTCCAAACTTTTTTGTGCTAAATCATTTCTTAGACTTTTATTGTTGGCCATCTCCCTTAATGCATTTTCTATCGATTTTTCATCCAATGGATCACAGTACAAAGCGGCTTCGGCTGCCACTTCGGGAAGAGATGTTAAATTTCCTGAAACAATAGGCACGCCACATTTCATCGCCTCTACCAATGGAATCCCAAATCCCTCAAAATAAGGTACATAAGCTAAAGATCCCGCTGAGGCTGTAATTTCTGCTAAACTCTCCAATGATAATCTTCCAGTAAAATGGATTTTCTCCTTTACCGCAGTCGCCGTATCGACTTTAAAGCCCTTATTTTTCCATAGATTCTCCCCCGCGATTACCAAATGAAAAGCATTTTCCTGTTCTGATGTGGCATATGCATTGTAGGCATTGATCAGTCGTACTAAATTTTTCCTTGGATGCAGCGCACCAACAAATAGAAAATAAGGTTTGCTATTTGAAATTTTATCTCGGATGAATTGTTTTTGCTCTTGTGGAATGGGGGCAAAGAAATCCGAAGCTCCATTCCAAATGACATGGATTTTTGATTCAGGAATTGAATAATTTTGAGCAATGTCAGTTTTTGAATAATGTGAAACTGTGATGATTTCACTCGCTTTTTTTGCAAATTTTGGGAAGAAATAGCGCAAATACTTTCTCGCTGCAAAGGGAATATCTTCTGGGAAATACTCAAAATTTACATCGTGAATAGTGGCAACTTGTGGTGTTTTCGTTTGCAAAGACAAATAACCATCTGGTGAAAAAAAGAGATCTATTTTGTGTTTTTTCAACGCTTTCGTCACCAACCATTCAAACCAAATGTAAAACAAAATTGGGTGACGTGCCGGTGGTGATAAGACCAGAGGTGTAACGTTTTTAGCGAATATGAATTTTTCATCGAAAGGTCGATCAAAGAAAAAGAAAAACTCATGTTCAGGGTGATTTACCACCAATCGTTTGCAGATTTCGTAGGTATACCAACCGAAACCTTCCATTTTTCCATTCAAAAGGAAACGTGTATTGATGGCAATGCGCATTAGAAATTATTAATATAATTCGTTCTTTTCTCTTCGCCAATGGTCGTATCATCTCCATGTCCAGATAGCACCAAGGTTTCTTCAGGGAGTTTAAACATAATTTCGAAAATTGATTTTTTCAATACTTCCATAGATCCGCCGGGCAAATCGGTTCTTCCAAAACTACCTTTAAACAAGACATCGCCATTCACAACCAGTTTTTCGTTTGCCAAATAATAAACGACATGTCCTGGACAATGACCCGGTGTATGAAACACTTTCATATCCATTTCGCCAAACTTAAGTGCCTCCCCACCTTTCAAAATATGAGTCGGATCAGGAGAAACCTTGTAATTTCCCATTCCATAAACGTGCGCATAATTTTCAACCGATTGTAAAATAGGGAAATCAGCTTCGTGCAGATAATAAGGAACTTTATATTTCCTCAATACAAATTGATTTCCTAACACATGATCAATATGCGCATGTGTATTTAACAACGCTATGACATTCAGTTTATTATTCTCGATATAACTTTGGAGCTCCAACTCCTCTTCCCGTTCATAACAACCCGGATCGACGATGACTGCATTTTTTTTGGCATCGGACAGAACATACATGTTTTCTTGAAATGTATTGAAAGTAAATTTTTCGATATGCATATTTATGGAATTGACTGAACACAAAATTAACAGGAATTTATAAAATTCTTTTCTTGGTATGATTTTAGGGGAGTGTTATCATTATATTTGTAAAAATAATTAAGATGAAAAGACTATTTTTTGCGCTTTTAGGAGTATCTATTTTAGCGAGTTGCGCTGTAAAAGTGCCATTAACGAAACTAATTCAGACTGAATACAATTTGACAACCGACAACATTGCAAGTGAAAAAATTCAGTTTTATATTTCCTCTGAAATAATTTTAGAGAGATTTACCCAACAAGGTTCGTCTACAACAACAAGTGACGGGACTTTGGTGACGAGCTCCTCTAAAACATCTAATCGAATTATTATTTTACCCAGAACCAAATGTGTTATGGATAAAGTGGGTGACAAAGGGGATTTTCTTATTCGTTTCGAAACAGGTCCCGGAAAAACTCTGACATTTATGACACGTCCGAACATGGATTCTGGTAAATACTATTTTGTGGCTGATTGGCAACAAGGAAAAGGAGGGAAAGTAAATTACGGAAATAAGGATGAATACTTTGCCACTGCCACTAGCGGAAATGCTTACTTATTGGTAAAGGTTAAAAAATCGCAGAAAAACAAACGCAAAGACCGTGTGGTCAAAGGAATGAAAATATAAATAAAAAGCCATCGCAAAACGATGGCTTTTTTGATTCCATTAACTAAATTTGAATTATTTGTTGCCATGAGTTTAATTCTTAATCGCGAGCTGAGTTGGTTGTCTTTTAATGAAAGAGTTCTGCAAGAAGCTATGGACACGAATGTGCCTCTAGTGGAACGGATCCGCTTTTTAGGCATTTACTCAAGTAATCTTGATGAATTTTTCCGTGTCCGTGTTGCCACTGTCCGACGGATGAAAGCCATTGACAAAGAAAAAATTGAAGGGTTTAATGGAACGCCTGGAGAATTGCTCGAAGAAATAAGAAGAATCGTTCTCATTCAGCAAAAATCATTTGAATGGGCCTATAAAAAAATACTAGTCGATTTTGCGAAACACAATGTTTTTCATATTACAGATAAAGATTTAAATCCTAAACAAGAGCTTAAGCTTCGTGCTTTTTATGAAGAAAAACTTAGGCACGCTATCGTTCCTTTGATTCTTGATAAAAAAACCCCTTTTCCAAGGTTAAAAGATTATCAAATCTATTTGGCGGTGAAGATGATTTATATCACCGCAAAAAAAGTGCGTTATGCTCTCGTACAGATTCCTTCTCAATTTTCACGCTTCTATCAACTCAAAGATGGTGAAAAGCAACAAATAATCTTAATTGATGATATCATTCGATTAAACCTTCGCGCCATTTTTTCAATTTTTAATTTTGATGAGATTGAAGCGCATACCTTTAAATTTACAAGAGACGCCGAACTTGATTTAGATGATGATTTATCCGAATCATTTATTGAAAAAATAGAAAAAAGTGTCAAGAATAGAAAAAAGGGAGAACCCTTGCGATTTGTTTATGACCAACAGATGCCGGAAGACATGTTGGAATATTTACTAGGTGGGTTGAATTTGAAGCAAGGTGTAAACACAATTCCTGGTGGCAGATACCATAATTTTAAAGATTTCAGTAAGTTTCCAAATTTCAACAACAAATCATTTGTATACCCAGCAATGCCACCACTTATTCACCCTTTACTAGAAGGGAAAAGAAGTGTATTCAAAGCAATCCTGGAACAAGATGTTTTGTTACATTTCCCTTATCACAAATTTACCTATGTGGTCGATTTGATTAGTGAAGCTGCAATAGATCCAAAAGTTGTTTCTATTAAAATAAATCTCTACCGTGTTGCCGAAGACTCGCAAGTAATGAATGCTTTAATGAACGCCGTCAGCAATGGAAAACAAGTAACGGTTGTCTTTGAATTACAAGCCCGTTTTGATGAAGAAAATAACCTGATCTGGTCGGAAAGGTTAAAGGAAAACGGTGCAGATGTCTATTATGGTTTGCCTCAGCGAAAAATTCATTCTAAACTTCTTCAAATTAAGCGAATTACAGGTAAAAAAATGCAAATCGTAAGTTATATTGGTACTGGTAATTTTCACGAAGGAACAGCGAAAATATATAGTGATTTAGCCTTGCTTACAGCAAACAAAAAAATCGCAAATGAAGTAGGAAGAGTTTTCGAACTTATAGAAACTGGAAACGAAAGTTATCCTTTTGAAGAATTAATCGTTTCACCCTTCAATTCTCGTGAAAAAATATTAAATCTTATCGACAATGAAATCAAGTTTGCGAAAAATGGAAATGCTGGTTTTATTAGAATTAAAATCAACAATCTTGTCGACAACGTAATGATAGAAAAACTCTACAAAGCAAGTAAAGCCGGTGTCAAAATTGAAATGATCGTTCGAGGAATTTGCACCCTTGTACCTAGAGTTCCAAACATAAGCGAGAATATTAAAGTCATCAGTATTGTTGACCGATATTTGGAACATGCTCGATTTATGATCTTCGGAAATAATAAAAAACCTTTGTACTTCATTTCCAGCGCAGATTGGATGGAACGAAATTTAAATAGTAGAATTGAAGTGACCACCCCTATCTATGATGAAACACTAAAGAAAGAAATTGATGTCATTTTCAACTATCAATGGAAAGGGAATGTTAAAGTTCGTGTTTTAGATAAAAACATGAAAAATCGTTATCATCGCAAAGATGATAAAAAACCTTTTCGAGCTCAATTTGAGTTGTACGAGCACTATTTAAAAATATTGAAAGAGGTTCATTAAACTTAAGTTTATAACCACGAATACTTTTACTAAATCTATAGCGTTCTAAAGGTAGTCCGAAGAAATTTTTGTCTAATTTATTGTTGTCATTTATATCGTGACAAACACCAATTACATAGCTTGCTTTGGCTAAATCTTTAATGCTTATCCGCAAGTTTCCCCAGTAGAACGTAAATTGTTTACGTAGTACGCTTTTAACTTTGCTTAAAACAATGAGCAAAGATGAAAATATTAGAATTTTTTAAGCGGTTTCCAGATGAAGAATCTTGCAAACAAGAATTTATTCAATTTCGATTAAACGAAGGTGTTAAGTGTAAGAAATGTGCGTCTTTAGACCACTATTGGAAGAATAAAAGAGAACAATGGGAGTGTAAAAATTGTGGATTTCGAACGACCATCAAATCTGGAACCGTGATGGAAAACAGCAAATTGCCATTTCAATATTGGTTCATCACAATGCATTTACTCAGCTGTACTAAAAAGAGCTTTTCAGCAAAGGAAATACAACGAGAACTTGGACACAATAGGTATCAACCTATTTGGGAAATGGCACATAAAATCCGTAGTGTTATGGGATTAAGAGATGATATTTACACCCTTGGAAATGAGATTGAGTTGGATGATGGGTTCTTTGAAACAGTTGATATTCGCAGAGATCTCAGTGAGCCGTTAAAACGAGGAAGAGGAAGTCAACGACAAACTACGGTTCTAGTTATGGCTGAATCACAAGAAGTCGAATTGACTGAACGCAACAAGAAATACGCCCATCAAAAAAAGTTAGGATTTCTTAAAATGAAAGTAATTACAGGTGGATTTTCAGAGAAATTATTCACTCCAAAAGTAAATCAACACGTTGAAAAAGATACAACTATAAAGTCTGACGGTTCTACAAGTTATTCGGAGTTGAAAGATAATTTTGACCACCAACCAAAAACAATCCCTAAAAAAGAAGCTGCAAAAATTTTACCATGGGTGCACACTGCAATTAGCAATGCCAAAAGAATGTTACTCGATGTTCATCACCGAATAGATGATGACTTTCTACAGAATTACTTAAATGCTTACGTATTCAAACTAAATAGAAGATACTTTAACAATATGTTTGACAGATTGTTAATTGCAGCTGTGAACAGGAAATGGAATTATCTTGGGGAAACTTGCGGATAAGCATAAAATCTTTTATTATTAGTGTTTTTCTTCAATTTTTAACCCTTTCAGGTTCAATTCATTCTGCTCAACACTTATCTTAACCAATGTACTGCTCTTGCTTTTCTCTTTGCGCCAAAAATACAACCCCGTTAAAATCAATGCGTACAGTGCGAACTTCATCCAATATCTCGAAGATATTTTCTGAGGTTTAAATCTTCGGAGATCAATTTTTGGCTTTTCGAACATGCCTTAAAATTACAGCAATTTATTATACCTTTGAAATCGAATGAGCGACAAAAAATATATTTTAGTGACAGGTGGTGTTTCAGGGCTTATCGGAGCTCATACAGTTGTATCACTTTGTGAACAAGGCTTTGAAATGGGGAAAATACAACTCAACTCTATGAAGTTAGTCATTATAACAATACTACTTTTCTTCTCACTTACCAGTTTTGGTCAATACGATAGCAAAGGAGAAGATGAAATTTCAAGATTTCGTCCAGGAACAATGTGGTTCTTCAGAGGAATTCGACCGGCTAAAATTCAAAACCAGAGAAAATACGATAGACTTATTTTCGATATTTTGTATAACGATTGGACGGGAAATCTAAAACCGTTCAACGTTAAGCCAACATCGATAGGTTTTGGGGCCAGTTTAATGTTTGATGTTCCGCTGAACAGAGGAAATACGGTTGCTTTTGGATGGGGATTGAATTATAACAAAACCCATGTTAAACATGACAATACTTTTTTTACAGATGTTTCAAATGGCTGGACAAAGTATACTAAAAGTCCTGTAAACGCTAAGAGTTCATTAAACTACAACCAATTTTCCATTCCTTTAGAGTTGCGTTTTAGAAATGAAAGTTGGCGACATTTTAAATTACACATTGGTGGAAAAATAGGTTATATCACCGGTTTAAATGAAAAAACCTTATTAGAAGACCAAACAGGTAAAACGAAAATCAAAGATTATCACTTCCCAGATGTCAATAATTTGCAATACTCAGCACATGTGCGAGTTGGGATAAGAAGTTTTGCGCTTTTTGGCGAATATAATTTTGCGCAGCTTTTTTCAAATTCAGCGAGTACACAACTAAACATTTTGAGATTCGGCATAAGTGTTTCTTTATTTTAAGTTATGGATTGGATAGACACGCACGCTCACTTATACACGAAAGAATTCGATTCAGACAGAAACGAGATGGTGCGAAATGCTATGAAAAATGGTGTCAATACTATCTTATTGCCAAATATTGATGTTTCAACCATTCAACCAATGCTTGCTCTTTGTGAAAATTATCCAAACAATTGTTTCCCGATGATGGGGTTGCATCCAGGTAATATAAAAGCAGATTGGGAAGAGCAATTGGCCACAATGAAACCTTATTTCAAGTCGCACAAAATGATTGCTGTAGGCGAAATAGGAATGGACTTGTATTGGGATAAAACCTTTATCGAAGAGCAAAAAATGGCTTTTCGCCAGCAGATAGATTGGGCAAAGGAAATGAATTTACCTATTGTGATACATGCACGTGATTCTTTCGATGAAATTTTTGAAATCCTAGATGAAGTCATGGATGAACATCTTTTCGGTGTGTTCCATTGTTTCACTGGAAATCTTGATCAGGCAAAAAAAGTAATGTCCTACGAAAAATTTATGATGGGAATTGGCGGTGTGCTTACTTATAAAAAGGCTGCTTTGGACGAAATATTGAAACATGTCTCACTTGATTATTTGGTATTAGAAACCGATTCACCTTACCTCCCTCCTGTTCCATTCCGAGGGAAACGAAATGAAAGTGCTTATTTGTTGCATACAGCTGAGAAATTAGCTGATGTTCATGGTGTAAAATTGACCGAATTAGCAGAAATCACAACGAGGAATGCTAAAAAGATGTTCCGTTTATAGCCCTTTACTCAAAGAGATACGCCGTTAAATAAAGCACCCATCTTAAAAAATAATAACTTTGTCAAATCCTCATTAATATTGATGACAGCAAAACCAAACATATTGTTGATTTACACAGGCGGTACAATCGGCATGATCAAAGATAATGTAACAGGAGAATTAAAATCCTTCAACTTTGACCATCTCGACCAACACGTGCCAGAATTAAGTCGCTTACAGGTTCAACTAAACAGTATTAGTTTTCCGCAAGCGATAGATTCATCCGAAATGAATCCAATATATTGGGCTAGCATTGCAAAAACGATCTTTGACAATTACGAACACTACGACGGATTCGTTGTATTACATGGTTCAGACACAATGGCTTACACCGCATCTGCTTTGAGTTTTATGTTGGAAAATTTGACTAAACCCGTTATTTTAACTGGTAGTCAGTTGCCAATAGGAACCATTAGAACAGACGGGAAAGAAAATTTAATCACATCAATAGAAATTGCTGCTGCAAAAAATGAAAATGGTGAAAGTCGTATTCAAGAAGTTGCCGTTTATTTTGAATATTCCTTATACAGAGGAAATAGAAGTTCAAAAGTTTCAGCAAATCAATTTGAAGCATTTCAGTCGCCCAATTTCCCAGAATTAGCTGTTGCTGGTATTGAGATTAATTATAGAGCGACGAACTATCCAAAACCGACAGAAGAATTTAAAATTTCCACTAATTTCGACACAAGGGTAGCTTTACTGAAAATTTTTCCTGGAATGAACAGTAAGCATTATGCTAGTCTATTTGACATTAAAAATATCCGTGCTATACTATTAGAAACCTATGGTTCAGGAAATGCCCCTAGCGACGCTCACTTTCAAAATCAAATCCAAAACTTTATTTCGGAAGGAGGAATCGTGGTTAATGTCACTCAATGCTCTTCTGGAAGTGTACAACAAGGCAAATACCAAACCAGCTCATTTTTTCAAAAAGTTGGTGTTATTAGCGGTAAAGACATGACCACAGAAGCCGCACTTACCAAAATGATGTACCTATTAGGTAGGGAAAAATCAAAAGTGGAAATTGAAAGCGGTTTACTGCAAAATTTAAGAGGTGAACTTTCAATATGAAGAAATTGTAAATTCTTTTCAGTAAAAACGAAATTCCTTATCGGAAAAGTAAATATTTAGTACTTTAGCCGACTGATTAAGGCCCCTGCGTAGATTTTAAATACGATTAGTCGCAATTCGCAAGGAAAAAACAGAAAATGGAGAGGTGTCCGAGTGGTTGAAGGAGCACGCCTGGAAAGTGTGTATACTGCGAAAGTGGTATCGAGGGTTCGAATCCCTCTCTCTCCGCACTATGATGAAGAAGTCATAGACCAAAATAAAAGAGGATGAGAACTTGGTTCGAGCCGCAGCGCAGCGCAGACCACCGAAACGTGCAAAGTTGAGGTAATCCCTCTCTCCACTGAATACGAATTAGTTATTATATAAATTAGATATTCTGACCTTCGTAGCATATTGATTGTAAAATATTTTTTATTTTTGGCTTATATTTAAACTTTGAAGAATACGATTTAATTAATCTTTTAGAACATGAAAAAAATAATTAGTTCTTTAGCTATTGCAGCTTTTTTAACTTTTGGTTTAACAACCAACTCTGTAGCACAGGATTCTACTGTCGCTACACAAACAGAAACGGTAGCAGAACAAGCGAAAGCTGGAGATTCTGAAGATGTAAAAGCAGAAAAAGCAGATGCTCCAGAATTGGACTTCATCCAAACTTTGAAGCAAAAGTACATTGAGGGAGATCCATTGTGGATGACACCAGTATTGATTTGTTTGATCATTGGTATCGCACTTTCAATTGAAAGAATCGTTTACTTGAACCTTTCTACAGTAAATACTTCTAAGTTCATCGAAGAAGTAGAAGATGCCTTGAAATCAGGTGGTGTTGAAAAAGCAAAAGAAGTTTGTCGTAATACACGTGGACCTATTGCATCCATTTACTACCAAGGATTAGATCGTTCTGCAGAAGGAATCGAAATGGTTGAAAAATCAGTAGTTTCTTACGGCGGTGTTCAAATGGGTCAATTGGAAAAAGGTCTTTCTTGGTTGTCATTATTTATCGCTTTGGCGCCGATGTTAGGATTCTTGGGAACGGTAATTGGGATGATCCAAGCCTTCGATAAAATCATCCAAGATGGGCAAGTATCTCCAACAACAGTTGCAGGTGGTATTAAAGTATCCCTATTAACCACTGTCTTTGGTTTGATCGCTGCGATTTTCTTGCAGATTTTTTACAACTACATTGTATCTAAAATTGACGGATTGGTTAACGAAATGGAAGATGCTTCTATTTCTTTAGTTGACATGATGTTGAAACACAAAGTGACTAATGCATAATCGCAATTAGATTCACATTTTATTCACATCAAAAAAATAAATTAAGATGAAAAACGATCTTACAAAATGGATGAACATCTTGAAGGTTTCACTTGCAGTAATCGGAATCGGCGTATGCTTGTTCTTGTTCAGTGGGCCTAACAACACGGCAGAGTTGTCAGAAATTGAAAGCTTCCGCGATGGAGCTAAAATGACGGCAGCAACTTACTTTACGATTTTCGTATTGGCTACTTGTGTTGCCTTGGTTTTGTTCTTCTTCGTAATGCAATTGATTTCAAACCCTAAGAAAACATTATTCTCAATCATTGGGATAGTTATAGCTTTAGTTTTATACTTGATTCTATACGGAATTGGCACAAACGATACAGCTGACTCTTTAGCATTAACAGAATCAATTGGAGATGTTTCTAAAGGAACTATTACCTCAACAACGGCTGGCTTATACACCGTTCTAATAGGTTTAGTCGCAGCAGTTATTGCTGTTGTAGCAACTCCATTCATTGGAAAATTAAGAAAATAAAATTATGGCAAAGCGAGATATTCCGGAAATTAATGCAGGTTCCATGGCAGATATCGCCTTCTTGCTTTTGATTTTCTTCTTGGTTACCACAACAATGGATAAAGACCAGGCATATATTCGAAATATTCCTAAAAAGGTTATTGTTGAAACACCTCCAATTGATGTTGAACAACGAAATGTCTTGGCAATTAAGGCGAATAATCAAAACCAATTGATGGTTCGAGGAGAGCTTATTGCAGATCCTGATAAGATTTCTGATAAAATTATCGAGTTTTACAACAATAATCGGAAAAGAAATGACTTGACAAATGATTTCCCCACTTACACGCACCCAACAAAAAATGAAATCAATATAAACTTGAAAAATGCCGAGTTAGAATTGGAATCTTATGAGGTGCAGGACGCAGGGGATGCATTAATCGATTATGCCAACAGTAAAATTGATGAGTGGGATAAAATGAATCGCTCCTTGAAATTATATGGCGGCAATGATTTTCCATTGATTAATTCTCAAGCGAATATTCGAATTGAGGTTCAAACTCGGACGCAATATAGCTTGTTTGCTAAAATTCAGACAGAAATCGAAGAAGCTATTTTCGAATTACGCGACGTTGAAGCAAAACGAATTTTCGGCGAATCATATGGCGTAATTAAAACTAGATACATAACAGATGAAGATGCTGCTGATAAAGGTAAAATGGAATTGTTAGATATTCTTTACCCAGCTCGTATCATTGAAGTTACTCCTAAAAATTAGAAGAAATTATGTCAAAATTTAAGAAAGATAGCGGCAAAAAACTTCCTGGTGTAAATACATCTTCGCTCCCGGATATCGTCTTCATGCTTTTGTTCTTTTTCATGGTTGCTACAACCAGTAAAGAAGTTGACCCAACTGTAGAAGTTGATCAACCTGCAGGAACGAAAACAACAGACTTGACTCCATACAAGCAACGTTCTGAAATAGACTTTCTTTATTTAGGAGAGCCTAGAAACCCTGCGAGATTAAATGATTTCAAAATGGGATATGCGCTATCGTTAGATAACGTTGTTCAGCCAAATGCAGATGAATTGTATACGACAAATGCTGTAGGTCAATGGAAGAAAGACAAATTCGAGGAGAAAAAAGGACGTGTTAAAGTTCCTATTACAGGCGTTATAACATGCGTAAAAGCGGATAAAGGTGCGCCTTCAGGATTAATTTTTGATATCCGCAAAGAGTTACAAAATGTCGAAGGTTTAACAATTGCCTACGCAGTTCGAGATAACGGAAACATTTAAAAACAATTATATACTAATATGAACCCCAAGGCATTTTTTGTTTTGGGGTTTTTTTAATTCATAAATCATGCTAAATTTCGACGTAGTTAATCCCACGCGAATCCTGTTTGGAAAAGATCAATATCAACAATTACCAACACTGATTTCCTCGTTTACCCCAAAGAAAAAAATAATGATAGCTTTTGGTGGTGGGAGTATCTTTAAAAATGGAATATACGACAAGGTTACAACCGCTTTAACCGATTTTGAAATAGTTCAATTCGGTGGCATTGAAGCAAACCCACAATTCCATACGCTAATGAAAGCTGCGGAAATTTGTCGTAATGAAGAAATCGATTTTATTCTAGCCGTTGGAGGTGGCTCCGTAATCGATGGGGTTAAATTTATTTGTGGTGCTGCCAAACACAAAGGTGACGCTTGGGCAGTGCTTACAGGGCAAGAGGGTTGTGTTTTTAAAGAAGCTATTTCATTCGGTACAGTTTTAACTTTGCCCGCAACCGGTTCAGAGGCAAATTCTGGCGCTGTTATTAGTCGGGATGATTTAAAGGAAAAAAGAACCATGGGTGGACCTTTGTTTTTCCCTAAGTTCTCAATTTGTGACCCGACTGTTGTCGCTAGTCTACCCAAGCGCCAAATCGCTAATGGTATCGTTGATGCGTACATGCATACTTTGGAACAATACTTAACTTTTCCTACCGATAATCTATTACAAGAACGTGAGGCCGAAGCTATTTTGAGCACTTTATTGGAAGTTGGGCCAAAAGTATTTGAAGATCCTTCCAACTACAAATGGGCATCCAACTTGATGTGGTCGGCTACTCATGCATTGAATGGAAATTTGCGTTGTGGCGTTCCAACAGATTGGACAACACACATGATTGGGCATGAGCTAACAGCTGTTTTTGGAATAGATCACGCAAGAACATTAGCTATTATAGCACCTAGACTTTATTTTAATCAATTTGAAAATAAAAAGGAGAAATTAGCACAATATGGTCAGCGCGTTTTAGGCTTAAGCGGTTCCGTAGATGAAATTGCAACAAAAGCAATACAAAGAACCGAAGATTTCTTTCAAAGTTTAGGCATAGAAACGACAATCAGCGCTTATACGAAAGACCATCAAAATATTGCGGAATTAATTCAAAGCCGATTTAAAGAAAGAGGTTGGCTAAAAATGGGGGAAAGACAAGTAATCGAACCAAAAGACGTCATGGAAATCGTAGAGAAAAGTATCTAATCCCATCATTTTTTAAAATAAGATGGGTATTTTCAGTTTTCTGACCACAGTTTGTTGAAAAACTGTAAGTTGGTATCCTGTTTGCTAAGATTGTAAAACTAAAAATTATTATATGAAAATTACACTGCTCATTCTAGGAACCTTATTGGGGTTTTATTTTTCAAGTCAAGCACAATCTTCTGACAAAAAATTGGCTGTCGGGTTGTATTTAGGAATTAGTGACTACCGAGGTGATTTAAATCAACAATGGTTTAATCGTGGTGCTTGGAGAACACAAAGAGGAGCGACAATAATGATGTATGCTAATCCTTTCTTGAATGCTGGTATTGATGTAGGTTATGGACAACACGGTCATCAAGTTACAGGAACGGATGGATATAGAGCAAAAGTTTTAAAAGCAAACTTACAAGGTCGTTTGAAATTCAACAACGGTAAATGGATGAAGGAGGAGTCTAAATTTCAACCTTACATTTTTACAGGATTGGGCATTGCAAATACTTTCGAGGATGCTCAAAATACAGACGCTAATGTGCCTGGTTTGGATTACACAATAAATGCAGGTATTGGAGCGAATTATATGTTTAACGACCGCATTGGAGTCAATTACAACTTGAATTGGGCGTATACAAACCACGACAAAAGAGATAATTTTTCTAAAGGGATAAATGACCAGTTTATGATACACTCTCTGGGTCTTGTTCTACCAATTGGTAAAATGATTGACACAGATGGTGACGGAGTTTCTGATAAAAGAGACAAGTGTCCAAATACTCCAACAGGAGTTTCGGTAGATTTGTTCGGTTGTCCAGCAGATAGCGATGGTGATGGTGTAGCTGATTACCAAGATAGATGTCCTGATGTTGCCGGTTTGCCTTCAATGAAAGGATGTCCTGATTTAGACGGAGACGGAATTACTGATGCTGACGACGATTGTCCAAGCGAAAAAGGTCCCGCTTCTGCAAAAGGCTGCCCTGATGCTGATGGTGATGGAATCCAAGATTCAGAAGATGATTGTCCAAACGCAAAAGGTCTCGCTTCAATGAATGGATGTCCTGATACAGATGGTGATGGAATCACGGATGCTGAAGATACTTGTCCAACCGTAAAAGGTGTTCCCGCTTTCAAAGGCTGTCCTGACACTGACGGTGATGGGGTTCCTGATCATTTGGATAAATGTCCTAAAGTTGCTGGTGTTGTCGCTAACGATGGCTGTCCAGAAATCAAAGCGGAAACACTAAAAGTATTCGACCAAGCATTGAAAGGTATTCAATTCGAAACTTCAAAAGCTGTTATTAAAAATGGTTCGTTCCCGATATTGGATAATGTAGCGAAGATAATGGTTGACAACCCATCTTACAATTTAGACATCAATGGTCACACTGATTCTCAAGGAGATGACGATAAAAACATGACATTATCTCAAGAAAGAGCTGCTTCAGTGAAACAGTATCTAATTGACAAAGGTATTGCTGCTTCAAGAATGAAATCGTATGGTTTTGGCGAAACACAGCCAAAAGCAACTAACGATACATCTGAAGGTAGAGCAGAAAATCGTCGAGTAGAATTTAAAGTTCGGTTCTAATTGAATAGAATAATAGTATAGAAAAGAGGTGGGCGCCGCTCACCTCTTTTTTTGTTTTGTATTTTTACAAGAAAAAAAATGAAATACCTCATCGTGGGGCTGGGTAATCCAGGCGAAAAATATAGCGAGACAAGACACAACATCGGGTTTAATGTAGTTGAAAAACTTACGGAATTACTCGCGGGCAGTTTTCGTATAGATAAATTAGCAGATGTGAGTGAACTAAAATTCAAAGGGCGCCATCTTATTTGTATTAAACCAAGCACGTACATGAACCTTTGTGGCAAATCGGTGAATTACTGGATGCAACAACACAAGATTCCTTTGGAAAATCTAATCGTTGTAACAGACGATTTAGCACTGCCTTTTGGAAAACTTAGAATGAAAGGGAAAGGTACAGATGGTGGCCACAATGGTTTGAAAGATATTCAGACAACTTTGAATACCACTGCATACACACGACTTCGATTTGGTGTTGGAAATGAATTTAATAAAGGGTCACAGGTGGATTATGTTCTAGGCGAATGGTCTTCGGAAGAAAGAGAAACATTAGAAACAAGAATTGAAATCGCAACGGAATTTATTAAAAGCTATACGACTATTGGTTTACAGTTAACAATGACCAATTGGAATAATAAGTAGTATTAAACGTTTTCACTACATTTAGAATTAAATCAGTCAATTAGCACATGAATATCTATTCGAGCAAACAACGTTGGAAAATTGCCTTGCTTTTTATTGCGATCTTATTCGTCGGGTTTTCATTACTTGTCTCCAATCGTATCGTTAGCAAAGTTCACGACAGAGAGAAAGAACGCGCTACACAATGGGCCGATGCCATAAAGAAAAAAGTAGAATTAGTTCAACTCACGAATCGGACATTTTCTCAATTAAGGGACAAAGAGCGCGAAAAGATGACGCTTTGGATAGATGCAACAAAAGAAGTCTCAAAGCCTACTGCATTAGATATGAATACTGATTTTAGCTTTCCGTTTCAGATTATCAACCAAAACAAAAACATTCCCGTAATTCTAGTTGACAATGAAAACCAAGTTTCTGGATATGTCAATCTCGATTTTGATACAACCGCAATTCGGAAAAGCTACCCGAAAGCGAGTGAAAAAGAAATTCTAAACCATTTCGATGATTCACTTTTTTCTTTAACAAAACAATGGAGACTGGTAAACCCACCTTTTACAATAGAAGTATATGAAGGCTTGTTCATGACCTATTTTTATGGCGACTCCAAAGCAGTACTTCGTCTTGAAGAAGAACGCGACTCACTTTTAGCTTCATTCAACCAAGATTTAATTAACAACGAGGGTCTCGTTCCTGTTCTTTTGTATGATGTGAACAGCGATAGCGTTATTGGAAGTAATCTTTTGGCCGAACAGGTAGAGACCAAAGAGGCGATGGAAAAAATGCGGAATAAATTAGGTTCTATAAACAACCCTATTGAAATACTAATTGGCGAAAAAGAAGAATTACTTCTATACTACGACAGTAGTCCAGAATTAAAACAATTAAAATATTTCCCCTATATCCAATTTATCATCATTGGTTTATTCATTTTCATAGGTTACTTGATATTCTCCACTTTTCGAAAAGCAGAACAGAACAAAGTTTGGGCTGGAATGGCGAAAGAAACAGCTCATCAATTGGGGACTCCTTTGTCTTCTCTGATGGCTTGGACAGAATTGTTAGACGAAAACAAAGACAATTTATCGATTACCACTGAAATGAGAAAGGACATTACTCGCTTGGAAAAAGTTACGGATCGTTTTTCTAAAATTGGATCTAGCTCTAAATTGAATGAGAATGACATATTAACAACCATAGAGAGCATTTTAGCTTATTTACGTCCAAGAATATCAAACAAGGTTGAAATCACTTTTAATAAGCCTCAACTTATAGGAGTTCCGCACAATGCTCCACTTCTAGAATGGGTAATTGAAAACATTGTGAAAAATGCGGTTGACGCTATGGAAGCGAAAGGAAAAATAGAAATCTGTATAAGTACAGACGATCACTTTGCCCATATTGACATTAAAGACAACGGGAAAGGAATTGACAAGAAACAACTTCGGACCGTTTTCCAACCGGGATTTTCAACCAAACAGAGAGGTTGGGGTCTTGGGCTTTCGTTGGTAAAACGTATCGTAAACGAATATCACAAGGGAAGGGTGTTTGTTTTGTCTTCAGAATTGGGAAAAGGAACCACTTTTCGAATCTCTTTACCCTACAAGCCTTCGTAATCAGGAGCACGAGCGCCTAAGAACATTTTGACAACTCGATCTCCAATCCCAGGAACTCCCACGTGAATTAAATAAATTCCACTTGCCACAGGAATATCTGCTTCATTTGTTAGCGTCCAATCTTGGTAAGTAATGCTACTCGATTTCTTAAAAGTCTTAACCAATCTTCCATTTGTTGCGTAAATATTTATCTCACATTCCTCAGGTAAATTCACAATTTTCACTCTATTATCCAACCTGCTTCTTTCGTATTCTGAATAAGCATAATATGGATTTGGCACAACATTTATCATCTTTAAAACATCAGCGAGTGCATTTCTATCCGACTTTCTCGGAACCAAATCATTCATTGACCAAGAATATTTCGGTTTACCTGCGTTTTCTCCAGTGGCGAGGAAGTTTTTAAACTCTTTGTTCACTCGAACACGCATACGTACGTCCGTTTCAAACATTTTATGGTTTGGGGTTCTATAGAAATAACCAACCCAAGTCAAACTATTATAGAAATTCGGCTTAGCTGTGTTGCTATTATTATCAATCATGTCTTTCAACAAGTTCTCCAATTCATCGCTATTTTCCGTATAGTAACCCATATCATATTGGTTACTCACTCCAGTAATCTCTTTTTGTTTGTGCGAAAAGATATAAATAGGATGCATTCCTCCAAGTAAAGGATTTCCAGTTGATCCGCTCAGATTTGAACTTGGCTCCCATTTCATGTCACCACCACCATCTTGACCTAAAAATGAATTTTCTCCAAAAGCCATATTTAAGCGAGCTCCCGTTTCAATGTCAATCGCATAACCAGGAAAATAACTCATTCCTTCACTTCCAGCGATAGCATTTCCGTATTTATCCAAACTCGGACTCTTTCTTAAACCGCCTGGTTTTGCTCCATTTATGTTTAAAGTTGCATCACGACCCAATTCTATGACCGGACATTTAGTCCATTTCGAACGATCATTTGTAATTACAATATCTATGCTTGGCGAAAAGGCTAACGCCGCATTGTTTCTAGCCGAGCCAGGTGTAGATTCTGGTGAAGAAGGATAATTTGGATTGACTTTGTAATAGGCAAGTGGCATAAAATCACATTGGTAGCCGACCAATAAATGTGGAGCCATTGTTCCATTTAAGACTTTCGTCCAGCGCTTATTTGGATCTTTTCCTATTTCATCTTTGAAACATTGCCCGCTATTGTATTCATTTGGGTCGAATGGATAACTCTGAATTGGATCTGCCACAAAATTCCCAGACCTAATCCAATTATTGGCAAAGAAACCATCCACATCAGTAATTCCTGACAACCAAGGTTTCGAGCTATCCGTAAATTTAAGAGAGGATTCTAAGAAATCTGTTGTTTCAGTAGTCAACGGTCCGGTTCCAGCTTCCACAAAATAATTCGTTTGATGAATCTGAACGGACACACCCCATTGCGGTATAAGTTGCTCATTATCAAAACTAATTAATTGTTCCGATTGGACAGATTCTAATAAATTCCCTCCTTTTGAATCGTAACGATGGATGATCCATTTTGCCGTATCTGCTGCGTTCCCCAGGATGGTTGAGTTGGTTGTGTAATCTCTAAACTCGCATTCGAAATATCCGTCGGCAACATTTAGTGGATCTACGACTTTGATATTGATGGGCCCTTTATTGTTTTGATATTCTGGTGTAGCCAAATAACCATAATCCAATATAGACTTTTCTGATTCCGAAGTTAATTCAAGCACACGTCCGCCATTTCCATGTCCATCCAAACGCGTGATTTTTGGCGTCATACCATACTCTGCAAATTGGAAAGTACCTCCTGCTTCAGCCGTTGGGTTATGCGGAATCGCTTCAACCATTTGTATCTCTCCTATTGCCGCTTTTCTGCTTGGAAGATACACTTTCTTTTGCCCATCTATATACAAAGGATCCCCAGGAATATAGTCTTTATAGTTATTGTATGCGTAAGCAACCGCCATGTAATAATACCGCTTGAAATTGACCAAAGTTCTTGTTCCTTGGGCAAACAAATCTTCAGAAATTTGAAAAGAGTGACGTATTCCTTTGTCTTCTCCGATAACCTTTTGCACTGGGATACCTGCTTGAAGTACTTCGTCGTATTCAAAATTCACCAATTTTCCAATTCCGTCTTTGATGTCACACTGAGCAACAACACGCGCTTTGGTTTTGTCCTCTAATTCAGAAGAAGACACCGTTGCATCAACTAATTGAAATATTTGGTACCCTTGAAAACGATAGTGCTTGTCGGTAGCTGGATTTTCTGCTACAATGAATGGATCAAACTCTACATATTCTTCTCTATAATTATTTGAGTTGAGCTCATTTGACAAAGTCAATATCAATTCATTTTCTAATTCCTGGATTTCTAATTTAGGGGCATGTGGGGCATCTATTATTCTGAAACAATTCTCAAATAATGCTTGTGCCTTGTCGTCAGCTCTTCGCAACACCTCAACAGAAGCAAAGGGATCTCCCTCTAAACTTCTTGCCCAAGCAACACCTATAGTAATGTTATTTACCGCACCCGGCCTTAAAATAAACGGACCAGCAGATTGCAAAAACCTTCTGTCATTAGGTGTGTTTCCAGCCGTTTGCTCCGTCCAAGGCACTTCAACTATTCCTCCAGTTCCCCAGCCTAATGGATCAGTATCACCTGGAAACATAAATGAACACGGTCTATTTGGATTGGCAGCTGGATCCGAAATATGCCCACTACCTCCATAAAGAAACGGCGAACCATCCTTCCAGAATCCGCGTAAATAATTGTAATAATCAGACGAACTAGTTGGATCGGTTTGATTCTGATTAGCACCGTTTGTCGTGTTGCTATAATACAAGAAACGTCTCATTCCAAATCGTTCATTGTCTACAATTCCATCGCCAAAACCTATTCCGTTTAACGCTTCTCCTTCCTCTATTCCAAAATCATTGTCTATTCCATCGTCATCTTGAAATGGACCCTCAAAGAAATCTACTCCTACTGCGGGTGGAGAGCTTCCGTATCCTTTAAAACCACTTGCATCAGCGTCAAAGTTATTTCCGTTGTAGTAATAAGCTAAACCTCTATTTACATCACAACCCACATAATCATCATAGGGATCTCCTAAAGCCCCATCCGTAAAAAAGCCAAAGAAAGTATTGTAAAGTGTCAAACTCCCTCGATTAATTAACTCGTAATTATAGAAAGTCATGTTATTCACTTCATCATTTGTTGCAAAAGAAAAAGCTTGTGCTCGAATCTCCATACCTATTGGATCAGCGCCCGTTTCAGTATGAATATTTCCCTTGTCGTTCATCACCCACCAATAGTTCAAATCACCATAGAGAGAAACTCTTCTGTCAACCTGACAATCCTTGGTTTTATAGATGTCGTGCCAAGGATAATCACCATCTTCCCAATTGTAATTTCCATCTTCGTTTACATCATAAAATGGGGCCAAATAGTAATCTTGACCTAGACTCACATCGCCATGGGCGGGCCAATTTTTAATAATATCAGGAACTTTATAATTTGGAAATAAACTTGCTTGTGTATTTGTTCCTTCTTGCTGATCTGTTATCCCTGCATTGTGCCATGAAGCAAAATTTCTTACTTCATCTTGAGTTGATACAAAGTGCTTATCGTATTCATTACAAACCTCAGAGGTTACTTCGGCACTCGTTTGAATCAGCGGCCCTGTCCAATAATCTTGTCCATTTCTATAACGAAGAGCAGCCAATTTTAATTGACCATTCGCATCAGTTCCGCCGAGCCATAATGCTGCCGTAAACAAACACATAATTCCAGAATTCTTTGGAACCTCGTATAATGAATAATTTTGTGGAAAGCGATGCCAAAGATTCCCTGCAGTATGGACCAACATGCGGACGTTGTTCATTTCCATAGTACGCGATGTATTTGGAGGCGTGCATCCTGCTGCTTTGGACGGTATGATTTTTTTCCCATCGATCCCTGCATAGGGTTGAGAATAAACCTCTGAAGAAAGAAAAAATATAAATAAACTGAATAGTAAAATCTTCATATTGTCCGAAATGTAGTCGAAGTTAATAAATCTCATTTAATTAGCTAAACAAAAAAACCAAGATTATACGTGTCTAAAATCTCACAATTTCAATATGAATAGCTTAATTAATTCCGTTAAATCATCAAATTCCGCGAAACTAAGAGCCTCATAAGTATCAAAAATATCATGATAATTTTTGTTTGGTCCCATTGTATAAATAAAGAAACACGGAACGCCATTTTCGCTAAAAAAATAATGGTCTGAATTTGCTGCCGGGCCTCTAGAGTTAACCGTTTTCAAAAGTTTTTCTTTTGCATTAATTTTTTTTAACTTCTTAAACTCTTTCGGAAAAAGCGAGGCGTTTACTGCCGTTATTCCGTCTTCTCCGCTCCCCATGATATCGAGGTTTATCAAAAATTTCATTTCTGAAAGTGGCAGAAGGGGGTGATTAACGTAATAATGAGAACCGATTAAACCTGCTTCTTCACCTCCAAAACCAACAAATACAAGATTGTACTTGCTTGGCTTCTGCTTGAAGTAAGTTGCCAATGAGAGTAAAATTGCCGAACCACTAGCATTATCATTCCCGCCGGGAAAATATGTTTCAGATCCCATGCGTCCCAAATGGTCATAATGTGCTGAAAAGAAAACTGTGTTTTTTGTCTTGCGTTTTGCTGGTAAATAAGCTATGACGTTTCGCGCTGTATGATTGGGTATGAATTTATTTGAAATGTCAATTGTAATCTTTTGATTCGACCATAGCGAATCACGCAATATGATGTAAGGAAAATTCTCAGCAACGGTAGCAACGGACCAAGTAAATTTTGAAGAAGAAAGTTCGACTATCGAAACACTCGAATTCCAATCATGCAATTTCGCCTTTACGAGCTTCAACGAATCACCTTTTAAGTTTGATAAATCAGCAACGACTACATTCATTAAGTTTTTCTTTCGATTAGACAATATAACATCCACATTGTCTGTATCATACAAGCTAAATTTATCTAAAAATATAGTGTTCAATTCTCCCTTAAAACTTCCGCTGGCTGGATCAACAATATAATCAACTCCTGGTTTTAACACTTGACTACCCAAGACAACTTTCATTGTGCTTGGAAAAGTATTTACAGGAAATTGAAAAGATTGAAACATTGTTTTATTCCCAGGAATCGGTTCTAAACCAATTTTGTGATATTCAGCTGCCAAATATTCAGCTGCTAGGCTATCGCCGCTCGAAACGTAACCTCGTCCATGCATTTCAGGCGCACACAATGTTCGCGTCCAATCACGAACTTGATTCAACTGGGCAAACCCCAATGTGGGTACAAAGAAAAATACAAGTATAAATCGGTTAAGCATGTTTTCTATACACGTGTAAAACAAACTCTCCAACGGTATCAATTTCCTTTTCCCAGTTTTCTTCATTTGCTAAATTACCCAGCGAGTTTTTACATGAGTTCCAGTCTTGTATTTTATCTAAGCTCAAAATAGCATCAGAGAATTTTTCCGCTTCTCCATTGAATAATTCATTGATGTAAAGGATTCTTTCATTTAAGCCAAATGAACCCGCTAAACTCATCAACGGTTTTTGAATACCCGTACTGTGATCTGCTAAAACTTTAGAAAAATAAGAATCCCATTCTGTCGAATTATTAGAGTTTTGTGATGGAACTACTTCTTTTTCTTCCTTCATTTCGATGTCCATTTCAGGCACTTCTTCAACTTCAATCTCAGATGAACCCGTAAAATTAAGCTCCGTTTCTATCGATTCAGTCGCGGACTCCAATTCATTCTTTTCAGCTTCACTTTCCAGAATTTTTTCTTCTTGATTTTCGAAAATACTAAAATCAATTGCCTCTGAAATTTGAGATTCCAAAATGTTCACTTCCGATAGATCATCGGTGCTATCTGTATTTGTAGTTTGGGCTATGTTTTCGCCAAAAATTCTTTGTTCCGCTACTTTGTAACGTAAAACTAGTGCCCGTTCATACAGGTTATTTGACAAATCCACTAACTCATCTATTTCACTAGATTCCAAGCTATTATTCTCCAATTTTGTGTAAATTTCTTGGATTCGCTTCAACAATTCTATTCGCTTCATGAAAGGTATATAAAGTTATTTTTTTCAACATTCGAGCCAAGTTGCTAACTTTTCAATTGGCTTGAGGTACAAAATAACGAATTTTATATCAGAAAATTACAGACTAGCAATTGCAGTTGATATTCTCATTTCACTTTAAGTAAAGTGATTTAAGTAAATTTAAGATTTTAACATATATGTTTTTAGAGCAATTTCCAGACGAAAATAGAACGAATGGTTGGATAGAAGTCATCTGTGGCTCGATGTTTTCTGGTAAAACGGAAGAATTAATTCGTCGCATCCGTCGAGCTGAATTTGCCCAACAAAGCATCCTTTTGGTTAAACCCAAAATTGACAATCGCTACAGCAAAGACAATGTGGTCAGTCATCAAGGAACAGCAATAGAAGCGAAAGTCATCAAAAATTCTGCTGAAATCCTTGATTTATGGAAAAAAGAAAAAATCGTTGCTGTAGACGAAGCTCAATTCTTTGATGAAGAGTTAGCTAATGTTTGTGTCCAACTTGCCAATAAAGGTGCGAGAGTTATTGTTGCCGGGTTAGATATGGATTTTAAAGGGTTGCCGTTTGGTCCTATCCCTTCTATTCTCGCCATGGCGGAATATGTTACGAAAGTTCACGCCATATGCGTATCTTGCGGTAACTTAGCGCAATTCTCTCATCGGATTACGTCAGACGAAGAAACAGTGCTATTGGGTTCACAGAACAATTATGAACCACTTTGCCGAACATGTTTTAACAAAATTAAACCTTGAATATAAACTATTTAAGTACTGACATCAAAAGTATTTGTTTAGGTGACTTTTTGCAATTCAAAAACCCAGAAGTCGTTCAAACAATTGCATATGATACGCGCAAAATCCACCAAGGATCGAAAACCTTATTTGCTTGTTTAAAGTCATCAGACAATAATGGTCATAGCTATATCGATGATGGTTACCGAAAAGGAATACTTGTTTTTCTAGTAGATGAAAAAGTAGACGTAAAAAAATATTCTGAAGCAACATTCATTCGTGTAAATTCAGTAATCGACGCCCTGCAGCTTTGGGCAAAGCACCATCGTGATTTATTTACTATTCCAATAATTGCCATTTCTGGAAGTGCCGGAAAAACTACGATTAAAGAATGGATATACCACGTCCTTTGTGATAACTACAACGTGAGTAGAAGTCCGAAAAGTTTTAATTCACAACTTGGTGTTGCGCTTTCCATTTTTGAAATCAATGAAAACACTGAAATTGCCCTAATAGAAGCTGGTATTTCTCAGAAAGGCGAAATGATAAATTTGGCTGAGATGATAAATCCCACCATCGGAGTTTTTACAAGTTTTGGCTTAGCTCACCGCGAAAATTTCGAAACAGAAAAAGAGCATTTCATTGAAAAAATGATGCTTTTTGAAAAATGCGAAAAGATTTATGCGCCGAAAGATTTACAGAAACTAATTGGGAGTGAAAAATCGATTGTGTTCAGTGAAATTGGCAAATCGTTTGAGGAAACGAATAAAAATTTAGTCCGAAAAGTTGTTTCAGGCTTTGCCATGCCAACCAAAATGATTGAAAAGAAAATGCTCACGCTACCTAAAATCG
>Ga0335396_10000126_pt1 | contig 90854 bp, 79 predicted proteins | sample FRY02_FD_205743 | JGI IMG/M metagenome (GOLD analysis project Ga0335396, IMG submission 205743) | Freshwater microbial communities from Lake Fryxell liftoff mats and glacier meltwater in Antarctica - FRY-02 (spades assembly) (version 2) | ecosystem: Environmental > Aquatic > Freshwater > Ice >...
CCGAAAATGAGTTAAAAGCAAAGGTTTATCGAGCACTTATTGCACTTCCAGAAAATTCACAAATAAAAAGAATGGATCTATCGGCACCTCGTGCCCCAATCGTTAAATAAGATTTTTGCCAGATTTTGAGACACGTCAAAGAGTTCATGTCGGTGTTTGATTAACAGTGCAATCGCCTTTAAGTTCGCCCTATCGAAAAGCATTGAATTATAAGCCTCAACTGGAGGTTTACAGTTCATAAGGAGGATTAGCGTGGCTTCACCACAGAATTATTTAGCGGTCATCAAAGTTGTTGGTATTGGTGGCGGTGGAGTTAATGCGATCAATCGAATGATCGACGTTGGATTAAAAGGCGTCGAGTTCATTGCCATTAATACGGATGCACAACATTTGTTAATGAGTGATGCAGATGTGAAATTAGATATCGGCCGGAAAACTACACGTGGACTTGGCGCAGGAATGGATCCAGATAAGGGAAGAGAAGCGGCGTTAGATCATGCTGATGACATTGAAGAAATTTTGCGTGGCGCAGACATGGTTTTTGTTACTGCTGGCGAAGGTGGCGGAACTGGAACTGGCGCCGCACCAGTTGTTGCAAAAATTGCAAAAGATATCGGTGCCTTAACTATCGGTGTTGTGACTCGTCCATTTTCTTTTGAAGCAAAGTTGCGCGCAAGTCAAGCCGATGTTGGTATTGAAGCATTGCGTGCCGAAGTTGATACTTTAATTGTAATTCCTAATGATCGTTTGCTCGCGATCTCAGATCGACAGATTACTTTAGTTGATGCATTCAAGAGCGCGGATCAAGTCTTGCTCTCTGGCGTGCAAGGTATTACTGAGATTATTACGCAGCCTGGATTAATTAACCTCGACTTTGCAGATGTTAAAGCTGTTATGTCAGGTGCTGGTTCTGCGTTAATGGGTATTGGTTCAGCACGCGGTGAAAATCGTGCTTTACGTGCTGCTGAACTAGCGATCTCAAGTCCTTTACTTGAGGCATCAATTGATGGCGCCATGGGTGTTCTGCTTTCAGTATCAGGTGGATCAGACCTAGGTCTTTTTGAAGTTAATGAGGCCTGTGAGTTAGTTCAATCTGCCGTACATCCAAACGCGAAGTTTATTTTTGGAACAACAATCGATGATGCATTAGGAGATGAAGTCCGCATTACCGTTGTAGCAGCTGGTTTTGAAGGCGGCGAGCCAAAGAAAGTTTCCACTCCAGTCATCAATGCCGCAACCTTAGGTGGAGTGGCCAATCCCATCGCTAGCAATGATCCACTTTCGGTAGCGTTAGAACTTGGTAATGAAGCGCCAAAGCGTCGGGTAACTTTTGAAGAGCTAGTTTCAGAGGATGAGATCGACGTCCCTGACTTCATGAAGTAAGGCTTTGTCTCACACATTTACTGATCGGCGCGGGGGCTTTAGCTCCGGCGCCTACGAATCTTTGAATCTTGCACTTCATGTCAATGATGATCCAGCGGTCGTTGTACGTAATCGTGCGACGCTAGGTAGCGTTCAGTTTATGAATCAAGTTCATGGCAACGAAGTATTAGTTGTTGATACTTTTCTACCGAGTGATCCGACGTGTGATGGCCTTATTACAACTAATCCAGATTTAACTTTGGCGGTAATGGTCGCTGATTGCATTCCCTTATTACTTATTTCCAAGGAGGCAGTCGCAGCAGTTCACGTTGGACGCGCCGGAATAGTCAATCGCGTTGCAAAGGTTGCCGTTGAAAAAATGCGCGCATTAGGTGCCGACAAGATTCATGCACTACTTGGTCCTTCAATCTGCGGGCGGTGTTATGAAGTTCCATTTGAGTTACAACAATTGGTTGTCGCAGAACACCCTGCCGCAATGGCTACAACTCGTCATCAAAGTAGCGCACTGGATCTTCCAGCGGCTTTGATTGCACAGTTAGTCAATCTAGAACTTAGTTATGAAGCATCTATGGTGTGCACGCTAGAAGATCCCTTATATTTTTCACATCGCCGAGAAAACCCAACTGGTCGTTTTGCTGGATTGGTGAAGTTATGAATCGCATTGAGGAATTGGCCGAAAACTTAGCGGTTGTTAAATCAAAGATTGCCGCTGCCGGCGATCATGAGGTTTGCTTAATCGCAGTGACTAAGACTTTCCCGGCTAGCGATGTTGAAATTTTGCATCAACTAGGTGTGCGCGATTTTGGCGAAAATCGAGATTCTGAAGGTAGTGAAAAATCTCAAATTGTTGATGGTAATTGGCATTTTCAGGGGCAGATTCAAAGTAATAAATTAAAGTCGATCACTCGTTGGGCTTCAGTAATTCATTCACTTGATGATCCGCGACATTTTCAATTAATAGAAAAAGTTGCCCCTCATCGGCTCTCTATTTTCTTGCAGGTCTCATTAGATGGCGCCGAGCATCGCGGGGGAGCTGGGTTAAGTAATTTATTTGCCTTAGCTAAGGATGTAGAAAGTTCTGCCAATCACACATTGATGGGATTGATGTCGGTTCCGCCAGTTGGTATGGACGCACACCTGGCCTATCAAGAGTTGGCCAAGATCCAAAAGGATTTCGTCGCTGAATTTCCGCAGGCCAGATACTTGTCGGCGGGGATGAGTGGCGACTATGAATTAGCGATTTCTTATGGCGCGACACATGTTCGCGTAGGCTCATCAATCCTCGGTTCACGCTCAACCGCCCTGTAATATTTCAATATGTCTCTCTCACTGCGCCGTGTCGCGAATTACCTTGGCTTAATGGATGATCCTGAATTTGATTCTCCAGCATCCGTAGCAGCAGTAGCCCCAACAAATGATGTGCGAATCAAAACTCGCGAACCACGCGTAGTTGCGACATTGCGCCACAACTCGGTCGTAGGAGTTGCCCCACAACTTGATCTTCCAGTTCTAGATCGCATTATTACTTTGCATCCTCGCTACTACAACGAGGCTCGTACTATCGGTGAGCATTATCGCGCCGGCAACCCAGTCATTATTAATCTCACTGAAATGGATGAGTCTGAGCACAAGCGTCTTGTAGATTTTGCAAGCGGTTTAGCATTTGGTTTACATGGAACCATCGAGCGCGTTACAAAGAAAGTATTTCTACTCTCACCTGCAAATGTATCGGTCAGTTCGGAAGACAAATCTATGGCGGCCCAAGCAAGTTTCTTTAACCAGAGTTAATTATGTTTAGTGTCGGCTCACTGCTTGCTAGTATTTTGCAAATCTTTTTGTTTGCACTTTTAGGTCGTCTGATCTTTGACTATGTGCAGATGTTTTCCAAGACATGGCGTCCACGCGGTCCCATCCTTTATCTCGTGGAAGCGATTTATACGGTCACAGATAAGCCAATGAAATTCGTTTCACGATTTGTTCCACCATTGCGCCTAGGTGGAATTAGCTTAGATCTAAGTTTTATTGTGCTCTTCTTCGGAACACAATTATTGATGGGCCTAGTGCGTAACTTCTAATCAGGTCTAGTTTAATTCACCTTAGATAGAAGTACTTCTAAACCAATCTCACCATCAGATATCGCCAGCGATATATCTCGATCCATGGACAGTGCCAGAACTTCGTCGGCAATGTGTTGGGAATCAGATTCAATTGCCGCCACAATCTCATCGCGTGCATTCCATTTAATCGCAATTCGATCAGATATTTCAAAGCCATCACTCTTGCGACGCTCTTGAATAAATCGGATTACTTCACGGACGTTACCGGCGGCAACTAAAGCTGGTGTCAGTTCAAGATCTAGCGCCACGCTTTCACCATCATGAGATGAGACGCTCCATCCAGATTTAGGCACTTCAGTAATCACTAAATCGGCCAAAGTGATTTCCCATTGACCAAGTGATGCACTTCCCACGGTACGTAAACTCTTTACTAATGCAGTCGCATCAGCGGCTGCTATCGCTTTAGAAATCTCTTGAACCTGTCCACCAAATTTAGCGCCAAGAGTTTTAAAGTTTGCCTTAACGCTGATGTCGACTAAATCTCCACCAGCCGTTGCGATATCTGCTAAATCCAAGACATTGAGTTCATCTGCGATCTGTTCCCGCATCTGCTCGGGCAATGTTGCCCAACCACTTGCGGCAATTAAGGCACGGCCTAATGGTTGGCGAATTTTGATTCCAGATTCGGCACGGGTTGCCCGACCAAGTTCAACGATTCTTCGAGTCAGGGCAACTTGTGTACCAAGGTTTAGATCAATCACTGATGGATCTGAAACAGGGAAGTTAGATAGGTGAACAGATGCTGTGGCCTTTTCATCGGTAGGACGCACCAGTTCTTGCCACACTTGTTCGGTAATAAAAGGCACCATTGGTGAAAGTAGTTGAGTTAATCCCACCAAACATTCATGCAGTGTTCCGAGTGCGGCAAGATCGCCATCCCAAAAACGTCGGCGAGATCGGCGCACGTACCAATTTGAAAGGTCGTCGATAAATCGCGCTAATTCGCGACCAGCGGTTTGCGAGTCAAAGTTTTCCAGCGCCGAATCAACTTGCTCGATTAATATATTGAGTTCAGAGATTATCCATCGATCCATCAATGGACGTTCGGCAAGCAGGGGAGTCTTCCCTATTTCAAAATTTGATGCCTTCGCATATAGGGCATGGAAAGAGACAGTGTTCCAGTACGTCAATAAGGTTTTTCGAACTACTTCATTAAGTGAGTCGTGACCAACTCTACGAGCAGACCATGGTGAACCAGCTGTCAACATGTACCAGCGAACGGCATCGGCCCCATGTTGATCCATCAACGCCATTGGCTCTAATACATTTCCTAAATGCTTGCTCATCTTGCGGCCATCTTTATCCAAGATATGACCTAAACAAAGCACTGTCTTATAAGAGGATTTATCAAAAACCAAAGTTCCAATAGTCATTAATGTATAAAACCAGCCACGAGTTTGGTCAATCGCCTCGCAGATAAAATCAGCGGGATAGGAGGCTTTGAATTTTTCAACTGAACCTTCATTATGTGGGTAGCCCCACTGCGCAAATGGCATCGCACCAGAGTCATACCAACAGTCAATAACTTCAGGGACGCGAACCATTGTTGTTGAACATTGGGCACAGTCGAAAGTAATGTCATCTACGAAAGGACGGTGTGGATCTAAGTTGGATAGCTCTTGCCCAGCCAGCTCGCCAAGTTCTTTCAGCGAGTCAACGCAAATCTCATGTTTGTTTTCGCAACGCCAAATGGGAAGAGGTGTTCCCCAATACCTATTTCGCGATAGCGCCCAATCGATATTGTTATTGAGCCAATCACCATATCGGCCATCTTTAATAGTTTCTGGATGCCAATCGGTTGCGGCATTCTCACGGAGCAAGGCATCTTTAATTGACGTTGTTCGGATGTACCACGACGGTTGTGCGTAATACATCAACGCTGTGTGGCAACGCCAGCAATGCGGATACGAGTGCTCGTACTGCTGATGTTTATATAAAGCGCCACTCGCTCTTAATTCTTTCACTAATGCTTTGTCGGCATCCTTAAAGAAAACTCCACCAACAACGGGCACATCTTTCAAGAAAGTTCCATCGGGGGCGATGGGATTCACTACGGGTAGACCATAACTGCGACAAACCGCTAAGTCGTCGGCACCAAATGCCGGCGCCTGGTGAACTAGTCCAGTTCCATCTTCGGTTGTGACATAGGTTGCCAACACGATGAAATGTGCATCTGGTATTTCCACAAAATCAAAAACTCGTTTATACGTTACCTTTTCAAGTTCGCTACCCAGCATTGTTTTTACGATCTTTTTTTCACCAGTTACTGCATCCATTAGCGCTTTTGCGACAACTAAAACTTCAGTGACATCATCGTTGGTAACTTCAATCGCAACATATTCAACGTCAGGATGAACTGCAATGGCCGTGTTTGAAACCAAGGTCCAGGGGGTAGTGGTCCAGACAAGAAATGAAGCGTTAAGTTTTTCGAGTTCACCCGATGTCGCCCGAAAGCGAACAAATACAGATGGATCGGTAACAGTTTCATAACCTTGCGCTAATTCATGATCTGAAAGTCCGGTTCCACAACGTGGACAGTACGGTGCGACACGATGGTCTTGTACGAGTAGCCCCTTTTTCCAAATTTCTTTAAGCGACCACCAAACTGACTCAACATATTCTGGTGACATGGTCCAATAAGCCTCATCAAAATCTACCCAGAAACCCATTCGATCGGTCATGTCGGTGAATGCGCTGACATGTCGTTGTACGGAATCTCGACACTTGTCATTAAATTGTGCGATGCCATATTTTTCAATATCGCCCTTGCCGGCAAAGCCCAACTCTTTCTCTACTGCAATTTCAACCGGTAAACCGTGGCAATCCCAACCAGCTTTACGCGTTACATATTTTCCCTTCATTGTTTGAAAACGCGGGAATACATCTTTAAAAACACGAGCTTCAATGTGGTGGGTTCCGGGCATTCCATTTGCCGTCGGCGGACCTTCGTAAAATGTCCATGCGGGTGCACCTGTGCGGGCGGCTACAGTTTTTTCAAAGATTGCATTGTCACGCCAGAATTTCAAAATTGAATGCTCGACGGCAGGCAGGTCGACCGAAGCTGAAATTGCACGAAATGACATGAAAAAACCCCCAGAAAATAATCTGGAGGGACGACTCCTGCTATCGCAGTTATCGCGGTACCACCCGCCTTGCGCTGCCAGATCTACAACTTCGAAGACACTGCCAGCACCACTTAAAATTTCACTATTGGTTCTAAGTGAGCGCTATGGCTCATTTCTTCCAACTGGCTCGTGAGGTGATAGCCCCGTCAATGCCACGTTCGTGAAGGCACAATTCTAGTCGATAACTGCCGGAAAGATTGGTCGTGGCGTAATTGGTAACCGAGAGCTAATCGGTCTAGGGTTCGCGACATGCCTAAGCCAACAGTCAAAAAAGCGGCAGCTAAAAAAGCCGCCCCAAAAAAGGCTGTCAAAAAGCTTGTTCCGGCGAAGAAGTCGGCCAAGAATGCCGCTCCGGTTAAAAAAGTGGTAAAAAAGGTGGCACCTGTTAAAAAAGCTGTCAAGAAAGCAGCTCCGGTTAAAAAAGCGGCGATCAAAAGCATTCCTGTAAAAAAAGCTCCGGGTAAAGCCTCGCCTGGAAAAACAACTTTGACCGTTGATGAAAAATCTCAGACGGTATCTGTTTCAACGGTAACTGCTCCAGTCGTAGCGCCAGTTGTAGAAGAGCGCCGTTTGGTAATGCCACCTCCGCCACGTCCAGTTAAAAGTGGGAAAAAAGTTGCACCACTGAAGCCAATCAAAGTCGCACCAGTTCCAGTTGTGGTCTCAGAAAATGAATCCCCTTGGAGCAATGCCGAATTAAAAGTTATTCGTAGTGAAATTTCAAAGGAATTAGATCGCCTCCGCAAAGAGCTAGTGATCGTTGAAGCCGAGATGGATGAATTGATTCAAGAATCTGGTGAAGGCGCTGGCGATGATCAAGCAGATGCTGGCACAAAGACTTTTGAGCGCGAGCATGAGATGTCACTTGTGATTAATGCTCGAGACATGGTCCTGCAAACAGAGCGTGCACTAGATCGAATTGATACCAAGAATTATGGCAATTGCGAAGAGTGTGGAGCTGCGATCGGCAAGGCGCGACTTCAAGTTTTCCCTCGAGCAACTTTGTGCATGCTGTGCAAGCAGAAGGAAGAGCGACGCTAACAGTGCGCGTGATTCGCACACTCTTTGGTGTTGCCGGTGGTATCGGAGTTTTAGATTTACTCACTAAAATCTGGGCAGTTGAAACTCTTTCAAATCGTTCTAATATAAAAGTTGTTGGTGAATTTTTTCAATTGACCTTGGTACGTAATCCTGGCGCTGCATTTTCCTTTGCTGAAAATGCCACCATATTTCTCTCACTCTTTGCGATCGTAGTTGCTGTGGTAATTGTTTATTATTCTCGCGTAGTTACTTCACAAGGTTGGGCCCTTGTAATGGGGCTGATCTTGGGTGGAATTATTGGAAATCTCAGCGATCGTATTTTTCGGGAACCAGGATTTTTAAGAGGTCATGTCATTGATTGGCTACAACTTCCCAATTGGCCTATTTTCAATATCGCTGACAGCGCCATTGTTGTCGCTGCCTTGATCTCGGCGATCCTTCTAGCCCGAAATATCCCTCCCATAAGCAAGGTAGAGTCGAGTACATGATCAATCGTGAGCTTCGTACATTATCGGTGCCAGAGGGCGTTGCCGGAGAGCGCATTGATAGTGCATTGACACGCGTTTTGGGTTTATCTCGTACTGCAGTTGTGAAATTACTTGAAGATGGCGACATCACAACAAACGGAAAAGTGATGCCAAAGTCAGATCGAGTTACCGCCGGACAGATAATTGACGTTTTGATGCCGGCACCAATTAATACCGACCCAATTCCACTCACACCAATCGATGGTTTAAATATTATTTTTGATGACACTGAAATAGTTGTGATCGATAAGCCAGTTGGAGTTGCAGCTCACCCAAGCCCTGGCTGGACTGGACCAACGGTTGTTGGTGCACTCATGGCAGCAGGGTATTCAATTTCAACTTCCGGCCCAGCCGAGCGACAGGGAATTGTGCATCGCCTCGATGTGGGTACGAGTGGATTAATGATTGTTGCAAAAAGTGATCGAGCTTTTCATGTTCTGAAAGATGCTTTTCGAAACCGAACTGTTGACAAGGTTTATCACGCAATGGTTCAGGGACATATGGATCCAACATCTGGAACTATTGATGCACCGATCGATCGCCATCCAAAAGAAGATCATCGCTTTGCAGTAGTAGGAACTGGCAAAGAATCTATTACGCACTACGAAGTTATTGAGTTTTATCGTGGCGTATCGATGGTTAAGATCGAGTTAGAAACTGGTCGAACCCATCAGATTAGAGTTCACTTCTCGGCGCTGCACCATCCATTAGTGGGGGATACAACGTACGGCGCCGATCCAGTTTTAGCGAAGAGCCTTGCGATGTCTAGACCTTGGCTTCACGCCGCCGAACTCCACTTTGAACATCCAGTCACGGGTGAAAAACTCGACTTTCTGGCACCGTATCCCGACGATCTCACACGCTCGTTGGCGTTGCTTTCCGACGCAGTTCTACCGTAGCCACTAACCTGCACAATCATGGCATCCGATAACTTCGTCCACCTGCACGTCCATACCGAGTACTCGATGCTCGATGGTGCCGCCCGCGTTGGCGATTTAATGGCCGAGGTTAAAGCGCAAGGTATGCCGGCTATCGCAATGACAGATCATGGAAATGTTTTTGGCGCATTTGATTTTTATAAGGCAGCTAAAAAAGTTGGCGTAAAACCAATCATTGGTATTGAGGCATACGTCGCACCAGAATCTCGTTTTGATAAAAAACGCGTGCAATGGGCAAGCGGTGGTGAAGATGACGTTTCAGGTGGTGGTGCATATACACACATGACTATTTTGGCCGAGAACAATGAGGGCCTTGGAAATCTCTTTCGATTGTCATCGCTGGCATCCCTTGAAGGGTATTACTACAAGCCACGAATGGATCGTGAACTTCTGGCCCAACATGCCAAAGGTCTGATTGCAACAACAGGGTGCCCAGGTGGGGAAATTCAAACTCGCTTGCGAATGGGTGCCTATAAAGAGGCGATTAAAGCAGCAAGTGCCTATCGCGATATTTTTGGCAAAGAAAACTTCTTCCTTGAAATCATGGATCATGGCATTGACGTTGAAAGCCGTGTGAAAGATGACCTACTTAAACTTGGACGAGAGTTAGGTTTACCATTTTTAGCAACGAATGATCTGCACTACACCTTGCAATCTGATGCTGCTGCACACGAAGCCCTGTTATGTGTTCAATCAGGTTCAACACTTGCCGATCCTAAGAGATTTAAATTTGATAATGACTCTTTTTATGTAAAAACTCCCATGCAGATGCGTGAGCTATTTAAAGATTTGCCAGAGAGTTGCGACAATACATTGCTCATCGCCGAACGATGCAACGTGACATTGCGCGAAGGCGAAAACTTATTGCCACAATTCCAGGTACCAGCAGGTGAAAGCGAAGATTCTTGGCTAAAAAAAGAGGCACAACGTGGCTTGAAGGAGCGCATGGGAGTTCGCTCCACCCCAGCTCATGAAGCCAGACTTCAATATGAATTAGATGTTATGGAAAAAATGGGATTTCCCGGTTACTTCTTAGTTGTTGCCGACCTAGTAAGTCATGCTAAAAAAGTTGGAATTCGAGTGGGACCAGGTCGCGGTTCAGCTGCTGGTTCACTTGTGGCATATGCATTGGGAATTACAGGTCTTGATCCAATCGAACATGGCTTACTCTTTGAGCGATTCCTCAATCCAGAACGTATTTCAATGCCTGATATCGATCTTGACTTCGATGAGCGCAGACGAAGTGAAATGATTCGTTATGCAACCAATAAATATGGTGAAGATCGTGTTGCTCAGATCATTACGTATGGAACTATTAAATCTAAACAAGCGCTTAAAGATTCAACCCGAGTTTTAGGTTATCCATACGTTGTAGGCGAGAAATTAACTAAAGCCCTTCCGCCATCGGTGATGGGCAAGGACATCACCTTGTCCGGAGTTTTTGATCCGAAAGATGATCGTTATTCAGAAGCTGGTGAATTTAGAGCACTGTACGACTCTGATTCAGATTCCAAGCGAGTAGTAGATACGGCTCGGGGTCTGGAAGGGCTGAAGCGTCAATGGGGCGTGCATGCCGCTGGCGTTATTTTATCTCGCGAACCATTACTCGATGTGATTCCGATTCATCGCCGAGAAGCCGATGGCGCAATTATCACGCAATTTGATATGGGCGCGTGTGAGGCAATTGGTTTATTAAAGATGGACTTCTTGGGTCTTCGAAATTTATCGGTTTTAGATGATTGTTTACTAAATATTAAAGCCAACCAGGGAGTTGATGTTGTCCTTGAAGATTTAACTTTGGATGATCCTAAGACGTATCAACTTCTGTCTCGTGGGGATACCTTGGGTGTATTCCAACTCGACGGTGGGCCGATGCGCCAACTTCTAAAGAGTATGTCACCTGATTCCTTCAAAGATATCTCCGCAGTTATTGCCTTGTATCGACCTGGACCAATGGGTGAAAATTCGCATAACTTGTATGCCGATCGTAAAAATAAGCGCAAGAATGTTGAGCCAATTCACCCCGAATTATCTGAGCCACTCAACGAAATTCTTGGTGACACGTATGGCCTGATTGTTTATCAAGAACAAGTAATGGCGATTGCTCAAAAAGTCGCTGGTTTCTCACTTGGTCGTGCCGATCTTTTGAGAAAAGCCATGGGTAAGAAGAATAAAGATATTTTGGATAAGGAATATGTACCGTTTGAAGCTGGAATGAAGGCCAATGGTTTTTCTACGGCAGTGATCAAACGTTTATGGGATACCTTGATTCCATTCTCGGATTACGCTTTCAACCGCGCGCACTCGGCCGGTTACGGAGTCGTCTCGTATTGGACTGGTTATTTAAAGGCCAACTACCCAACCGAGTACATGGCCGCACTTCTTACATCAGTGCGTGATGACAAAGATAAATCTGCGCTCTATCTTTCAGAATGTCGTCGCATGGGAATCAAAGTACTGCCACCAGATGTTAATGAATCCGATGCTGAATACACACCACGTGGGGTAGATATTCGATTTGGTCTAGCGGCAATTAGAAATGTTGGCGAAGGCGTAGTTGCATCAATTAAGAACGCTCGAGATGTAAAGGGGCGATTTACTTCATTTGGCGATTTTCTTGCGAAAGTAGATGCGCAAGTATGTAATAAAAAAACGATTGAGTCTTTGATCAAGGCTGGCGCATTTGGCTCACTCGGTTCTAGCCGCAAAGGCTTAATCGCAGTTCACCTCGAGGCGATCGATTCTGTAATTGAATCAAAGCGAGCCGAAGCTATTGGACAGTTTGATCTTTTCGGCGGGGAAGCGGTGACTGCCGTTTCGGGTCTAGATATCGAAGTGCCAGAGGGTGAATGGGAAAAAGCGATCCTTCTTTCTTATGAGCGAGAGATGCTCGGTCTCTATGTTTCAGATCATCCGCTTCTGGGAGTTGAACATGTATTGCGTGCCAACACCGATCTTTCGATCAGCGAATTAGTTGATGATGGCGCTCAGCATGAATCAATTGTGACAATCGGTGGCTTAATTACCAGTGTTACTCGAAAAGTCTCTAGACAAGGTGCTTCGTGGGCAGTTGTAACGGTGGAAGATTTAGAAGGATCGTTAGAGGTACTATTTTTTGCAAATACTTATAATCAATATTCAATCTCATTAACTGAAGATCGAATCGTAACAATTCGTGGACGCGTTGATCGCCGTGAAGATAAGTTGCGCTTTACCGCCTTAGAGATGTCTATGCCCGATATTAAATCTGGTCCTAGTGGTCCACTTGTGATCACACTTCCGATACAGCAATGCACACCGCCGGTAGTCGAACGGATCAAAGAGATTTTGCGTTCCCATCCTGGAAAGCGAGAAGTTCATCTTCAACTCAATGACAATGGAAATAACACGGTGATGAAAGTTGATGCTTTGATCACAGCATCGCCAAGTTTAAGCGCAGATTTAAAATCGATTTTGGGGCCAAACTGTCTGGTTTAAATTAGCGGAGCGCCATAAAGGCCACACCCGTTACAATTACTACATGATTCGCACGGTAGACCTTCGCGGACGCTCGCTAACGAAGGGCGAATACAACCGAGAAATCCCTCGCGCCGAGCTCAATGTGGCAGATGCGATGCTTTTAATTGAACCTATTTTGGCTAAAGTAAAAAATGGAAATCAATCAGATTTACTAGATCTAGCCCAAGAGTTTGATGGTGTGCGGCCTGCCAGTATTCGAGTCCCGCAAAGTCGATTAGATGAGGCGTTAGCACAGCTTGATCCAAAAATTAGAGCTGCGTTAGAGATCTCCATTGAGCGGGTAAGAAAAGTTCACAACGATCAAGTTCGAAAGGAATTTACAACCACAGTTGTTGATGGTGGAAGCGTTACCGAACGATGGATTCCAGTAGATCGAGTTGGACTATATGTGCCTGGTGGCCGGGCGGTTTATCCCAGCAGCGTTGTAATGAATGTAGTTCCGGCACAAATTGCAAAGGTGCAATCAATTGCAGTTGCATCACCACCACAAAAAGATTTCGATGGCTTTCCGCACCCAACTATTTTGGCAACCTGTGCGCTGCTTGGAATCACTGAAGTGTATGCAGTGGGGGGAGCGCAAGCGATCGCACTCTTTGCCTACGGCATGGAAGGTCTGTGCCAAAAGGCAGATCTAGTTACGGGACCTGGAAATATTTATGTAGCGGCAGCCAAGCGAGCATTACGCGGGATCATTGGAATAGATTCCGAGGCTGGTCCAACTGAGATTGCAATTTTAGCTGATGCTTCGGCGTTGGCATCTGATGTTGCCTCCGATCTTATTAGTCAGGCCGAACACGATGTTATTGCAGCAGCGGTACTAGTTACAGATTCAGTGGAGTTAGCAGTGCAGGTTGAAGCCGAACTCAAAGTTCGAGTTGCAAAAACTAAACACTCGGATCGAATCACGACAGCGCTAAGTGGAATCCAATCTGCAATTGTTTTAGTCGATGACATGGAACAAGGTTTAGAAGTCGTCAATGCCTATGCAGCGGAGCATTTAGAGATTCAAACTAAGAACTCTAGAAGTGATGCAGCGAAAATTCGTAATGCTGGTGCCGTTTTTATCGGTCGCTTCTCGCCAGTATCACTGGGTGACTATTCAGCTGGATCCAATCACGTACTTCCAACTGGTGGTTGTGCTTGCCACTCAAGTGGTTTATCAGTTCAAACATTTCTACGTGGAGTTCACTTTATTGAGTACGGCGAAAAGGCTTTTGTTGAAATTGTGGAGACGGTAGTGACGTTGGCTAATTCAGAAGATCTACCGGCACATGGTGAAGCGATGACGGCTCGATTAGAGAATTTGTTATGACCTGGCCACAGTGGCTACCGCTGCGCGAGAGTCTACGTTCGCTATCGCCATACGGTGCACCGCAAGTTGCCGCACAAGCATCACTGAATACAAATGAAAACCCCTATGCACCAACACTCTCTTTGCAACAAGCGATCGCAGAATCTGTTGCCCATGTTGCGCAGATGCTAAACCGATATCCAGATCGAGATGCCACACAATTGCGAATGAAGTTAGCAGATTACATAAATGGTCTAAGCCGAACCAAGTTTTCAGTTAACAATATCTGGGCTGCAAACGGTAGCAATGAAATTATTCAATCTCTCTTCTTAGCTTTTGGAGCCAGATCTGCGCTGGGTTTTACTCCGTCGTATTCGATGCACTCACTGATTGCTCAAGTCACCGGAACGCCGTGGATCTCCGGAGTTCGAAACCAAGATTTTTCACTCGATATTCAAAACGCTATTTTGCAGATACGACAACATCAGCCAGTTCTAACATTTATTACAACTCCAAATAATCCAACAGGTGGTGCAGTCACAGTTGCTGATATTAAATTACTGGCAGATGAAGTAAAAAGCATTGGTGGCTTACTAATTGTTGATGAAGCCTACGCCGAATTTTCACAAGAAATCTCGGCGGTAACTCTCATCGCAGCTAATCCTCATGTTGTCGTGATTCGAACAATGAGTAAAGCCTTTGCCTTTGCTGGCGCTCGTGTCGGTTACTTAGTAGCTGATTTATCGATCATTGATTCCATGCTAATTGTGCGATTGCCGTATCACCTCAGTTCAATTACTCAAGCGGCTGCGCAAGTAGCGATCGATTACAAGGATGAGTTATTAGGTAACGTTGAAACGATCGTTGCTGCTCGCCAAGCCATGACGGTACTTCTTCACCAAATGGGTCTTACAACGATTCCAAGTAGCGCTAACTTCATTTTGTTCACCGGCTTTACGCAATCTGCGCCACAACTGTGGTCAGCTTTGCTGGAAAAGGGTGTTCTGATTCGAGATGTGGGATTATTAGGCTATCTGCGAGTGACGATCGGCAATGATGCCGAAAACGCATTATTTATTTCAGCCCTCAAAGAACTCATTTAAAGGAGCATGGCATGAGAAAAGCACGTGTTGAGCGAAAGACTAAAGAGTCCCATGTCATCGTCGAACTCAATCTAGATGGACAAGGTGTCATCGACGTTTCAACGGGAGTCCCATTTTTTGATCACATGATGTCCCAGCTTGGAAAACACTCGGGCTTTGATTTAACGATCAAGACCAAAGGAGATGTCGAAGTCGATTCTCATCACAGCGTCGAAGATACATCGCTTGCATTTGGACAGGCCCTTCGCGAAGCGTTAGGTGACAAAGCTGGAATTCGTCGCTTCGGTGATTCCATGGTTCCACTAGATGAAGTTTTAGTTCAAGCCGCGGTTGATCTTTCTGGTCGTCCTTATCTTGTACATCGCCAGCCCGAAATAGTTGAGTTGATCGGTACCTTTGACACAACATTGGGTAAGCACATCTGGGAATCAATCGTTGCTGAAGCACACATTGCATTACACGTTCGCGTCTTAGAAGGTCGCAATGCCCACCATGTTTTTGAGGCTCAGTTCAAAGCCGTTGCTCGTGCATTGCGTGATGCCGTTTCCTTAGATGGAAGAGTCGCTGGAATACCATCGACTAAAGGCTCTCTTTGATCGCGATTCTTGATTACGGATCTGGAAACCTTCGCTCGGCTGAACGTGCATTTGCCACAACAGGTGAGGATGTAATTGTTACTTCTGATCGTGAAATCGCTTTGCAAGCCGATGGCTTAGTTGTTCCTGGTGTCGGAGCGTTTGCCGCGTGCATGCAAGGTCTCAAAAAAGTAGATGGCGCTGCAATTATCAAAGAGCGTTTAGAAAAAGAGCGCCCCGTATTAGGTATTTGTATTGGTATGCAGATTATGTTTAGTCACGGTAGTGAACACAGCGACAATGGATTACACGCAGGTGTTGGTATTTGGGATGGTGTGGTCTCACAGTTAACTGCACCGATATTGCCACATATGGGTTGGAATACGATCGAAAGTGATCCAGCTTCAATTTTATTTCAGGGCGTCGCAGATCAATCCTTTTATTTTGTGCACTCATTTGCCGCAAAAGATAGCGTCGGAAAAATGCAGGCGTGGAGTACTCATGGTGAAAAGTTTCTGGCAGCAGTTGAAGATGGTTACACGAGCGCGACTCAGTTTCATCCAGAAAAATCAGGTTCAGCGGGATTGGCCTTAATAAAAAATTGGAGTAATTCGCTATGACTTATTTAGAACTGCTTCCTGCAGTAGATGTTAAAGATGGTCGCGCCGTTCGTTTGGTGCAAGGCGAACTTGCGCAGGAAAGTATCTACGGTGCACCACTCGACGTCGCTCTTGAATTTCAAGCAGCTGGTGCTGAATGGCTGCACTTAGTAGATCTTGACGCAGCATTTGGTCGCGGCGAAAACTCTGAAATTCTGGCTGAAGTCGTTGGTAGGTTAGATATTAAAGTTGAGCTCTCTGGCGGTATTCGAGACGATGCATCGCTTAAGCGCGCTCTCGCAACGGGCTGTCATCGAATTAATTTAGGCACTGCCGCGCTGGAAGATCCAGAATGGACGGCTCGGATAATTAGCGAGCACGGTGATCGCATCGCAGTGGGTCTAGATGTGCGCGGACATACCCTTGCCGCTCGTGGCTGGACTCAAGAAGGTGGCGATTTATTTGAAACACTTGAGCGCTTAGATCGCGATGGTTGCGCCCGTTATGTTGTAACTGATGTAGTTAAAGATGGAACATTAATGGGACCTAATCTTGAACTCTTGCAATCAGTCTGTGCTGCGACAAAAAAACCTGTCGTTGCAAGTGGCGGTATCGCAACACTTGCCGATATCAAGGCGCTAGCGCAACTTCGAAGCATTGGAGTAGAAGGAGCGATTGTAGGTAAAGCCCTTTACGCCGGTGCATTTACTCTGCAGGAAGCGTTACAGGTCAGCGGTAAGTGAGTCTTTCAGTTCGCATAATTCCTTGTCTTGACGTTACCGATGGTCGTGTAGTCAAAGGAGTTAACTTTACAAATTTAGTGGATGCTGGAGATCCAGTTGAAATGGCGGCGCTCTATGGCCTAGAGGGTGCCGATGAACTCACCTTTCTTGATATATCTGCAACGTCATCTGGCCGTGAAACAACGTTAGATGTTGTCCGTCGAACTGCCGAGCAGGTATTTATTCCATTAACAGTTGGTGGTGGAATTCGAACGGTAGCTGATGTCGATAGTTTGTTGCGAGCTGGAGCCGATAAAGTTTCAATCAATACGTCGGCACTTGCTAGACCACAACTCATTGCCGAGATCGCCGACCGCTTTGGCTCGCAAGTGTTAGTGCTTTCAGTTGATGCCAGACGTGCCCGTACTGAATCAGGATTTGAAGTAACTACTCATGGCGGACGACAAAGCGCCGGAGTAGATGCGTTGGAGTGGGTTCAAAAAGCCTGCGAACTTGGTGTTGGTGAAATTTTGCTCAATTCCATGGATGCCGATGGAACAAGGGCTGGTTATGACATTGGAATGATCACCGCAGTACGTGCAGTCGCGAAAGTTCCATTAATTGCCAGCGGGGGAGCCGGAACTTTAGAAGATTTCGCTAGTGCTCTCGATGCTGGCGCAGATGCCCTGCTTGCGGCGAGTGTCTTTCACTTCGGAATTCATCGTATTGGAGATGTTAAGTCGTATCTCAATTCGCATAATTATCCGGTCCGCAACGATGTCGGCGGATAGGGCACAATTAAGACATGAGCACACTAGATCCGCAGATCACAGCGCTGCTCAAAGATGGCGAACTGCTCATACCTGCGATTGTGCAAGATGATTCAACGTTAGAAGTTTTAATGGTTGCCTACATGAGCCATGAATCTTTAGCACTGACTTTATCGACCGGCAAAGCTACCTATTGGAGCCGAAGTCGAAATCAATTGTGGGTAAAAGGCGAGACATCTGGCCATTATCAAGAGGTGCAATCCGTTGCGCTCGATTGTGATGGAGATGCCCTGTTAATTCGTGTGAAACAAACTGGAGTGGCTTGTCACACCGGAGAACTCAGTTGTTTTCATCGATCGATTCCAATGGACAATAAATGAATCTTGAAGAATTCCGTGAGTATGCAAAGAGTTCAAATGTAATCCCAGTTTCAAGGCGGTTGCTAGCAGATGGTGAAACACCTTTAGCTATCTATCGAAAATTAGCAAAGAGTGCCGAAAATACTTTTTTACTGGAATCGGCCGAGCATGGTGGTGCTTGGTCTCGCTACTCCTTTATCGGAGTACGAAGTGAAGCCACATTGAGCGAGCAAAATGGTCTGGCCTACTGGCAAGGTATCGCACCGGCTGGTGCACCAACTGGGATTGATCCACTTCAGGCACTTCGTCTTTCGGCGGCACATTTAAAATCTCCGCAGATTCCGGGGTTACCACCACTAACTGGGGGATTAGTTGGATTTATGGGTTACGACGTTGTGCGTCGGTTAGAAAAGTTACCTAATCTGGCAGTTAAAGACATTGATCTGCCCGAATTATCTTTTATGTTAACTAGTGATCTCGCCGTTTTAGATCACAGCGATGGAACAATTACTTTGATTGCAAATGCAATTAATTGGGATGGTAGCAACGATCGCATTGACGAGGCCTTTCAATCGTGTAACGAGCGATTAGATCGGATGCAAAATGATTTGCTGGCATCACTTCCCGGAGATACTGCTGAAATTCCAGATTTCGCACTGCCTGAATACGATGCAAATATAAGTTCAGCTGATTTTAAAAAAGGAATTTTAAAAGTAAAAGAGGAAATTCTGGCTGGCGAGGCTTTCCAGGTTGTGCTTTCGCAGCGTTTTGATATGCCGTGCACGGCTAGTGCTATCGATGTATATCGAATGCTTCGGCTCAATAATCCATCTCCGTATATGTATTTATTTCGCTTTAGCGACGGTATCGAAATCGTTGGCTCAAGCCCCGAAGCACTTGTCAAAGTAAATCAAAGAGATGTGATGATTCATCCCATAGCTGGAACCCGTAAACGTTCAGCTAATCCGGAAGAGGATCAACGCTTAGCCGATGAACTCTTAGCTGATCCAAAAGAACGAGCCGAGCATTTAATGTTAGTTGACCTTGGCCGAAACGATCTCGGCCGAGTATGTGCACCAGGCACAGTTGAAGTAATAGATTTTATGCACATCGAACGCTACTCACATGTGATGCATATCGTTTCAACGGTCGTTGGCAAACTTAAACCAGAGACAACACCCGTTGATGCATTATTTTCCGTCTTTCCAGCTGGAACTTTATCGGGGGCCCCGAAGCCTCGAGCAATGGAGATTATTGAAGAGATTGAAACAACTCGGCGCGGAACTTACGGCGGAATTGTTGGTTACATAGATTTTACGGGCAATTTAGATACGTGTATTTCAATTAGAACGGCGCTGCTGCATGGCGGTAGGGCATACGTACAAGCAGGCGCTGGCGTCGTTGCCGATTCAGATCCAGAAAGTGAAAATCAAGAATGTCGAAATAAAGCAGCGGCGGTTTTAACGGCCGTCCACGCCGCCAATAGATTGCGAGATAAAAAATGAAAGCATTGATCCCTATATTTGTTTCGGCGATTATCGTGATTGCATTAGTAGGTATTCTTGGTAGAAAATTAAAGTTATCTTCACGGTATGAGCGAGCACCCCGAGTTTTAAATACTTGGAGTTCGCTAGATCATGGAATAGATCCAACGGATGAGAAAAATCTATGAGTGTTTTAGATTCAATTATCGAAGGCGTCCGGGAAGATTTAGCCGAGCGTCGATTGCCCATGGGTGCAATGTTAGAGAAATTAGAAGTAGCGCCGCCAGTCGTTGATTGCCTAGCGACTTTGCTCAGTGATGAGATTTCAATTATCGCTGAAGTAAAACGCGCCTCGCCCAGCAAGGGAGCATTGGCCGCGATCGCCGATCCAGCGGGATTAGCTGCCGCCTATCAAGAAGCAGGTGCGGCAGTTGTCAGTGTGTTAACCGAACAACGTCGCTTTGGTGGAACGTTGGCAGATTTAGATTCAGTTCGCCGGTCGGTACAGCTACCAGTTTTGCGCAAAGATTTCATGGTCGATGAATATCAATTTTATGAAGCACGGGCACATGGCGCAGATCTCGTCCTTCTAATTGTTGCTGCACTGAGTCAGAATCAACTAGATGATTACTTTCATTTAAGCAAAGAGCTAGGTATGCGAGCTCTGCTGGAAGTCCATACCGCTGATGAACTTGAAAGAGCGCTATCGATATCACCTGAAATTATTGGTGTTAATTCTCGGAATCTAAAAACTCTAGATGTTGATACACAAGCATTTGCCGATCTCATTCCACGGATTCCGGTAAGTATCGCCCGTATTGCTGAATCTGGAATTTCTTCGCGCGCCGAAGTTGAATTAGCTCAGGCCGCGGGTGCAACTGCCATCTTGGTGGGCGAGGCATTAGTCCGCGCGCAAACTCCATCAGTTGCGATAAAGGAATTGCTAGGTAGGCTTTAGGGATGGAGACTTTCGACGTACTTGGTCACTTTGGGCAATATGGTGGACGTTTCGTTCCGGAAGCTTTGATCGGTGCTTTAGATGAGTTAGAAGCCGTTCACAACGCAGCTCAAAAAGATCCAGTGTTCTTGGCCGAGCTAGCCGAACTTCATCGCACGTACACAGGTCGACCAAGCATTATTACTGAAGCAAAACGTTTTGCTGAATTTGCTGGCGGTGCACGGATTTTTCTCAAGCGCGAAGATCTCAACCACACAGGTAGCCACAAAATTAACAATGTTTTAGGGCAAGCTTTACTTACTAAGCGAATGGGTAAGAAACGGATCATTGCCGAAACCGGTGCCGGCCAACATGGCGTTGCTTCAGCAACTGCAGCTGCATTAATGGGACTTGAATGTGTTGTATATATGGGCGAGGAAGACACTCGTCGTCAGTCACTCAATGTGGCACGAATGAAATTACTTGGCGCCGAAGTTGTACCAGTTACTTCGGGTTCTAAAACTTTAAAAGATGCGATCAATGAAGCGATGCGCGATTGGGTTGCTAACGTCGCCGATACACATTACTTATTAGGAACCGTTGCTGGACCACACCCATTTCCAACTATGGTTCGCGACTTCCACAAAATTATTGGACAAGAGGCACGCGAGCAGATGCTGGCACTAACTGGCCGTCTTCCTGATGCCGTTCTTGCCTGCGTTGGTGGCGGCTCAAATGCAATTGGAATCTTTAATGCCTTTATTCCCGATGCAAATGTTCGATTAATTGGCCTAGAAGCAGGTGGTGATGGAGTTGAAACCGGGCGCCATGCGGCAACTATTACCGGTGGAACACCTGGTGTTCTACACGGAACACGTTCATATGTTTTACAGGATGCTAATGGACAAACAATCGAGTCACATTCAATTTCAGCTGGCCTTGATTACCCAGGTGTTGGCCCAGAACATGCATACCTTCACGATGTCGGTCGCGCCGAGTACCGTGCAATTAATGACGATGCTGCGATGCACGCTTTTTCACTGCTCAGTAAAACCGAAGGAATTATTCCGGCGATTGAAACTGCACATGCTTTAGCTGGCGCACTTGTGATTGGCAATGAATTAGGACCTGATGCGAATCTATTGCTCAATCTCTCAGGTCGCGGAGATAAGGATGTACAGACTGCGGCGCAGTACTTTGGAATTGCGCTGTAATGACTGCGCTGGAAGATGTTTTAACAAAAGTTAAAAGTGAAAATCGGGCCGCTCTCATTGCCTATATTCCGGCAGGATTTCCAACTAAAGCAGGTTGTCTTAAAGCGATCCAGGCTTTAGTAGCAGCCGGTGTTGATGCAATTGAAATTGGTTTCCCATATAGCGATCCAGTGATGGATGGTCCAGTTATTCAAGAGGCAGCCGAGATTTCACTCAAGGCTGGCACTGGAGCAAGCGATGTTTTTGAAGCCTTAAAAGCTGCATCCGATAGTGGTGTCGCAGCTGTTGTGATGACTTACTGGAACCCGATTGAAAGATATGGCGTAGACAATTTTGCCCAATCAATCGCCGACAACGGTGGATCCGGAGTAATTACGCCTGATTTAACTATTGAAGAATCAACTCAATGGTTAGCTGCGACCGAAAAACATTCGATTAATCCAATTTATGTTGTAGCCCCAAGTACGTTAGATGCCAGATTAGAAAAAGTTACCTCTTGTGCTGGTGGATTCGTCTATGCCGCATCTTTAATGGGAGTTACAGGAACCCGTACCGCACTTTCAGGTGATGCATCTGAACTTGTTTCTCGAATTAGAAAAGTAAGTGATCTGCCGATTTGTGTTGGTCTAGGAGTATCGACCAGAGAGCAAGCAAAGGCGTTAGCAGGTTATGCCGATGGAGTTATCGTTGGGTCGGCTTTCATCAAACTCCTGCTCAATGCCAAGGATGAGCAAAGTGGATTAGATGCAATATCGGATTTAGCAAAAGAGTTAGCAAAAGGCGTCCGCGAAGGTCGCTAAGACATCTTCAGGTTGCTCTCAGAATAATAAAAATTTGGGCTTCATCGAGCGTTAAAATTTGCCCTTACCAGCCAAGTATCTATACTTTTTACCGGGGCAGTACCCATCGACAGGAGAGCAGTAATGGCAAAGCAGCAAGCTAAAGGCGCGGATAACTCGACGCGCTGGATCGTATTAGCAATGGTCCTACTTGTAGTTATTACGGGCGTAGTTTTCTCGATGATGAGTCAAAATAATAAAGAAAGCGTTTCCTTGAGCGCCCTCGATGGCCAAAGCTTGAAGCCAGCCATAGTGTCAACTATTGATGCCGAAAATGGTTCGGCGATAACTTTTAATGCGGGGTTGCCAAAAGTTATTGATATTTGGGAAGATCCTCAGTGCCCAGTGTGCAAATCTTTTGAAGATTCAATAGGGGAGTACGTCAATACATTGATTCGCGAGAAGCAGGCAACTGTACGCTTCCATGTGCTTTCATTTCTTGGAGATGAATCCGTTCGCGCGGCAAACGCTGCATTCTGTGCCGCCGATGAAGGACAGTATTTAGATTTCCACTCTGCTATTTACGCCGTTCAATCTCAAAATGAAAACTCAGGTTTCTGGAGTAATGAAACGCTCGTAAGTATGGGTAAGAAGATTGGTATTACATCAACCAAGTTTGCTGATTGTGTAACGAAAGGTCAAAAAGTTGATTTAGTACAAGCCAATCTTGATTCAATGTCTAAGTACGGCGTACAGGGCACGCCAACGGTTTTCATTAATGGGAAACTTTGGCAGCGTCAAACTCCTAATTTTGATTTAGGCGAATTCCGTACCGCAGTAGAGGCTGGGTAAGTTTGTTGCTCGCATTTCCAACGCCTGCTAAGTCGGTGTTGGAACTCGGGCCACTTACCATTCATTTCTACGCACTATGCATTATCGCCGGTATCACCGTAGCGATTTGGCTAGGTGACAAGCGCTTTCGTAAACAAACTCCAAACGGTGCATCAGTCGTTTCCGAAGTAGCAATTACCGCCGTACCTGTTGGAATTATTGGTGGACGTTTTTATCACGTGATCTCTTCACCATCTGCTTATTTTGGCAGTAATGGCAATCCAATCGATGCAATTAAAATCTGGGAAGGTGGCCTCGGAATTTGGGGGGCGATCTCACTTGGATTAGTGGGAGCATTTATTCGTTACCGAAGTTTACAAAAGCGAATAGAACTTCCTTCATTTGCTACATTTTTAGATGCACTGGCTCCAGGAATTCTCTTTGCTCAAGCTATCGGCAGATTTGGTAATTGGTTTAATGGCGAGCTCTTTGGCCGACCATTAGATAGTTGGTGGGCGTTGCAAGTTCCAACTCGATATCGCCCAAATGGTTATAGCCAATTTGAAAGCTTTCACCCAACGTTTTTATATGAAGCGATCTGGTGCGTATTAATTGCTTGCGCTTTGATTGTTTTTGGAAAAAATTTGCGTACTGGTCAAGTATTTTCGACATATGTTTTCACATACTGCCTAGGTCGACTCTTTATCGAAATGATACGAATTGATACCGCGAACACGATCGCAGGGGTGCGAGTAAATGTTTGGGTAAGCGTTGTTGTAGGCGCACTTGCCCTCATGTATTTTCTGCGTGCCGCTAAACGTCCAGTTTGAAATTCAGGTAGGCTAACCAACATGGGATTAGAAGAGGTGTACCAGCGCAACTTGGACCATCGCACTCATCGTGCCGGTTGGCTTCGTGCCGCCGTCCTTGGCGCAAATGATGGTTTGGTTTCTACTGCATCATTATTGATTGGTGTTGCCGCAGCTGGTAAAAATGATTTTCTAGTTAGCGCTGGAATAGCGGGAATTACCGCTGGCGCAATGTCGATGGCCGTTGGCGAATATGTTTCAGTTCGCTCGCAAAACGATGTTGAAGCATCAGATCGCCTTTTAGAGATGGAACACTTAGCGGTAGATCCAGAAGCTGAATTACTTGAACTACAACATATTTATATTGCGCGCGGCCTTTCCCCAGAGCTTGCCTTGCAAGTAGCTAACGAGATGCACGATAAGGATCCGCTGGAAGCACACCTTCGAGATGAGTTAGGTCAACATCCACACACCAAGGCACGTCCGGTTCAGGCAGCGATCGCATCGGCCATCTCATTTACCGCTGGCGGTTTGATTCCATTTGCCGGAGCGTTTGCACCAACACTCGGTGCAAAGGCGTGGAGCATTGTTGGGTTCGCTCTTGCCGGGCTCATGATCACCGGAATTGCTAGCGCGCGGGCGGCTGGATCCAAGATTCTCACACCAACTGTTCGCGTCATGATTGGTGGTTCTTTAGGCATGCTCATTACCGCTGTCATCGGCAAAGTCGCCAATATTTCCGGGATTTAAACCCTTAATTTTCAGGCTAACGAAAGTTCCAGTTATTGCTACGATTTACCACTTAGCAGTTCGGGCCAAGGTTGTCCCACAGAAATCACAGGAAACAATGACAATCCGTAGGAGCGCCCATGGTACTTGCATCGAATTATCCACAGGCACAGGGACTTTATAACCCTGCCCAAGAACATGATGCTTGCGGTGTCGCCATGGTTGCCACCCTTAACAAAATTGCCACGCACGAGATCGTCTCACAAGCGTTAACCGCTCTTCGCAACATGGAACATCGCGGTGCATCAGGTGCCGAAGCCGATAGCGGCGATGGCGCCGGAATTTTAATTCGAATTCCGGATAGTTTTTATAGAGCAGTGGTTGATTTTCAATTACCTCCAGAAAATCATTATGCGACTGGAATTGTTTTTATTGCACAAGGTGCGGATATTAGAGCTGATATTCAAAAAATCGCCAATGAAGAGGGCTTACAGATTCTTGGCTGGCGCGATGTACCAATTAATTCATCAACTCTTGGCAAGACAGCTTTATCTGTAATGCCAGATTTTCGTCAGATTTTTCTTGCTGGAAAAAATGGTGAATCTGGAATTGAATTAGATCGCTTAGTTTTTTGTCTGCGCAAACGTGCCGAGCACGCCCTGGAACTTTATTTTCCATCACTTTCTTCTCAAACCATTGTGTACAAAGGAATGCTTACAACTGGTCAGTTAGAAGAGTTTTTCCCAGATCTATCCGATCAGCGCGTGGTATCACCACTTGCTTTAGTTCACTCACGTTTTTCAACTAATACTTTCCCCTCATGGCCATTGGCCCACCCGTATCGTTTTATTGCCCACAACGGTGAAATTAATACCGTGAAGGGAAACCGTAATTGGATGCGCGCCCGTGAATCACTACTTGAAAGTGATCTGATTCCTGGGGATTTAAAGCGCTTATTTCCAATCGTTGAAATGTCAGGTTCAGATTCAGCATCCTTTGATGAAGTATTAGAACTTCTTTATTTGGGTGGCCGCTCACTTGCCCACTCAGTTTTAATGATGATTCCAGAGGCATGGGAAAATCATGCTTCGATGCCGCAGAATCGTCGTGATTTTTACGCATTCCACGCATCAATGATGGAGCCGTGGGATGGACCTGCCTGCGTAACTTTTACCGACGGCCATCAAGTTGGCGCAGTGCTAGATCGCAACGGCCTTCGCCCATCTCGCTATTGGATTACCAAAGATGGAATGGTTGTGCTGGCATCTGAAGTCGGAGTTTTAGATATTCCAGCTGAAAACATTGAACGTAAAGGCCGTTTGCAACCAGGAAAAATGTTCTTAGTTGATATTGAACAAGGTCGAATTATTGAAGATGGCGAAATTAAAGATCAACTGGCAGATGCCCAGCCATATGCCAGTTGGCTTCACGCCGGCATGATTAAGTTAAGTGAACTTCCTTCACGCGAGCACATTGTGTATCCACACTCATCAGTTGTGCGCAGACAACGCGCCTTTGGTTATACCGAAGAAGATCTGCGAATACTTGTCACACCAATGGCCAAAAATGGAATGGAACCGCTGGGTTCAATGGGAACTGATACTCCTATCGCAGCGCTTTCCGATAAGCCCCGCCTGATCTTTGATTATTTCTCACAACTTTTTGCGCAAGTAACAAATCCACCTCTTGATGCAATTCGAGAAGAGTTAGTAACTAGCCTAGGCACATCGATGGGACCAGAACACAATTTGCTAGATCCAGGTTCAGCTAGTTGTCGTCAAGTCTCTTTGGCATTTCCGGTTATTGATAACGATGAGCTAGCAAAGATTATTCATATCAACGCCGATGGTGATCATCCTGGTTTAGCCGCGCATGTTATTCGAGGACTATTTAGTATCGCCGATGGCGGAGACTCACTTCGAGAGCGTCTCAGCGAAATTAGAGCAGAAGTTTCTCAAGCAATTGCCGATGGAGCTCGCATTATTGTTCTATCTGATCGCGATGGTGATGCCGAATACGCACCGATTCCTTCACTGTTATTAACTTCGGCAGTTCACCATCATTTAATCCGTGAAAAGACTCGCACCAAGGTTGGCCTAGTTGTCGAAGCTGGCGATGTCCGCGAAGTTCACCACGTTGCACTTTTAATTGGTTACGGCGCTGCCTGCGTTAATCCATATCTTGCGATGGAATCAGCAGAAGACTTGGTACTGCAAGGTGTGATCACTGGAGTTACTCCCGAAAAAGCAGTGAAGAATTTAATTAAAAGCCTGGGCAAGGGCGTGCTCAAGGTGATGTCCAAGATGGGTATCAGCACGATCGCCTCATACACCGGGGCGCAAGTCTTTGAAGCAATTGGTCTGTCACAAGAAGTCGTCGATGAATACTTTGCCGGAACCACATCTCGTTTAGGTGGAATTTCCTTAGATGTGATCGCGCAAGAAACGATCGCCCGCCATCACATCGCATATCCACCTGGGGGAGAAGTTCCCGGCACTAAGCGTCTGCCAATCGGCGGGGAGTATCAATGGCGCCGTGAAGGTGAACCACATTTATTTGATCCAGAAACTGTATTTACTTTGCAACACTCCACTCGCAACAAGCGCTACGACATCTTTAAGCGCTACACCGATCGGGTAAACGAGCAAAGTGAGCGATTGATGACACTCCGAGGATTGTTTGCTTTCAAAGAAGGTGCATCGGAGCCAATTTCAATTGATGAAGTTGAATCTGCCAGTGAAATTATCAAACGTTTCTCGACGGGTGCAATGTCTTACGGTTCCATTTCAGCCGAAGCTCATGAAACCTTAGCGATTGCCATGAACCGAATTGGTGGAAAATCTAATACGGGTGAAGGCGGCGAAGAGCTGCAACGTTATCTACCAATGGCAAATGGTGATTCAAAGCGCTCTGCCATTAAGCAGGTTGCATCTGGTCGCTTTGGTGTGAACAGTCATTACTTAGTTAATGCCGATGATATTCAAATTAAAATTTCACAAGGAGCAAAACCTGGCGAAGGCGGGCAACTGCCGGGTTACAAGGTTTATCCATGGATTGCAAAAACTCGTTACTCAACACCAGGTGTCGGTCTTATTTCACCACCACCTCATCATGATATTTATTCGATTGAAGATCTAGCACAGTTGATTCATGATCTTAAAAATGCAAATAAAAATGCGCGAGTACACGTAAAGCTAGTTGCCGAAGTTGGAGTTGGCACAGTTGCCGCAGGTGTATCAAAGGCTCACGCCGACGTAGTTTTAATTTCTGGCCACGATGGCGGAACCGGCGCAGCACCGCTGACTTCACTTAAGCACGCAGGTGCGCCGTGGGAGTTAGGTTTAGCTGAAACGCAACAGACCCTATTGCTCAATGGTCTTCGCGATCGCATTGTTGTACAGGCCGATGGATCCTTAAAAACAGGTCGCGATGTCATTATCGCCGCACTGCTCGGCGCTGAAGAGTACGGTTTTGCAACTGCGCCGCTTGTTGTTTCAGGGTGCATCATGATGCGGGTATGCCATCTAGATACCTGTCCTGTTGGAATCGCATCACAAAATCCAGAGCTGAGAAAAAATTACACCGGTAAACCAGAGTTCGTTGAGACTTTCTTTGAATATATCGCCGAAGAAGTCCGCGAAATTTTGGCACAACTTGGCTTTCGCACCTTATTGGAAGCAATTGGCCACGTTGAATACCTAGATACACGTAAAGCGGTAGATCATTGGAAGGCATCAGGACTCAATCTTGCGCCATTACTTGCTCGCCCTGATGTGAAATCTCCATTGCACAACACGGTCGCACAGGATCACGGCTTAGCTGCCGCACTTGATAATCAATTAATCGAACTTGCTCAGCCAGCATTAACTAAGGGTGAATCCGTCAAGATCGATCTGCCCGTTCGAAACGTTAATCGCACAGTTGGAACAATGCTCGGCGCTGAAGTAACTCGCAAATATGGCGTAGATGGATTGCCAGCTGGAACTATCGATGTCACTTTGCATGGATCAGCTGGCCAATCCTTAGCAGCATTTATTCCTAAGGGAGTCTCAATCCGTCTCTATGGTGATTCAAACGATTACGTTGGTAAGGGAATTTCTGGTGGGCATGTTGTTGTTCGTCCCGATGAAAAAGCATCCTTTGTTTCAGAAGAGAATGTAATCGCTGGAAACGTGATTGGTTATGGCGCAACTGCTGGCGAAATATTTATTCGTGGAATTGTTGGTGAGCGTTTTTGTGTTCGAAATTCTGGCGCGCTAGCGATCGTGGAAGGTATTGGCGATCACGGCTGCGAATACATGACGGGCGGGACGGTAATTGTTCTAGGTCGTACCGGAAGAAACTTTGCTGCTGGAATGTCGGGTGGTCGAGCATTTATTCTGGATTTGGTCAGCGCTAACGTGAATCCAGAGATGGTTGACGTATTAGCTGTACCCGAAGAGCAAAAAGCGATCTTGCAAGCTAATCTCTCAGCTTTTGTTGCCGAAACAGGTTCGGTAGTGGCAACGCAAATTCTCAAGGATTGGGAAAAGAACATTTCTCGAATCTCATTGATTATGCCGCGAGATTATGCGCGCGTCCTTGCCGCAATGGAACGTGCCGAACGTGAAGGATTACCGGTCGATGAACTAGTGATGGAGGTTGCAGCAAATGCCTGATCCAAAGGGTTTTTTAACAACGCCTCGCGAAACACCAGGGCGCCGTCCAGTTGATGTACGAATTCAAGATTGGCGTGAAGTCTACGAACCACAGAGTTTTGAACATTTGCAAAAGCAAGCTGGCCGATGCATGGATTGCGGAATTCCTTTTTGTCATAACGGTTGCCCATTAGGCAATCTAATTCCGGAATGGAATGAATTAATTTATCGCGGCGATAAAGAAGAAGCGATTGATCGCCTGCACGCCACAAATAATTTCCCTGAGTTCACTGGTCGTTTATGTCCGGCGCCATGTGAGACGGCATGTGTTGTTGCCATTAATCGAGAAGCGGTAACGATCAAGCAGATTGAACTGCGCACAATCGAAGAGGCCTTCGAGGGTGGAAATGTAAAGCCTTTAATTCCAGATCGTTTAACTGGAAAAACTGTAGCTGTGATTGGTTCCGGCCCAGCTGGTCTAGCCGCGGCCCAACAGTTGACTCGAGCTGGTCACACAGTGGCTGTCTATGAGCGCGCCGATAAAATCGGGGGATTACTTCGCTATGGAATCCCGGAATTTAAAATGGAAAAACATATTTTAGATCGCCGGCTTGAGCAGATGGAAAAGGAAGGTACTCGCTTTCGCTCCAACGTTGATGTCGGTGTTGAATTAACTGGATCAGATCTTCGTCGTAAATACGACGCAGTTGTGTTGGCCGTTGGATCTACCCAATGGCGCGATCTAGCGATCAAGGGACGCGAGTTAAAGGGCGTCTATCAGGCGATGGAGTTTTTACCGTGGGGCAACAAACAAGCTTTAGGCGAAATCGAAGTTTCACCGATCAATGTTGCCGGCAAGCACGTTGTGATTTTAGGTGGTGGAGATACTGGCGCCGATTGCTTGGGTACCTCTACCCGACAAGGGGCAGCATCGGTTACTCAACTCGAGATTATGCCGCGTCCGGAAAATGAGCGACCAGCAAGTCAGCCTTGGCCGATGTACCCAATGATTTATCGGGTTTCTCAGGCGCACGAAGAGTTAGATCAGCGCATGTTTGCCGTGAGCACCGAAGAGTTCTTAGGTGATGGTGAAGGTAATTTGCGCGCCATTAAAATTGTGGAAACAGAATTTATTAATGGAAAGTTCGAATCTGTCATGGGCAGCGAAAAAGAAATACCTGCTGATTTTGTCTTCATGGCGATGGGATTTACTGGTCCAGAAAAATCATCTCTAATTACTCAATTAGAAGTTGAACTAGATGATCGTGGAAACATTAAACGTGATGCTAACTACCAAAGTTCGGAAGAAGGAATATTTGTTGCCGGAGATGCAGGTCGCGGACAATCGTTGATTGTTTGGGCAATTGCCGAAGGTCGAAGCGCAGCTGCTGCAGTTGATACATATTTATCTGGCCGAACTCAACTGCCATCACCAATTGCTCCAACTGCACGCCCATTAATGGTTTAACCCTTCTATGGTTTAAGGTGGGCACATGCGTAGAGCGAAGATAGTGTGCACGATGGGTCCGTCAGTTGAATCTCCGGAAAAAGTTAAGGAGTTAATTGCCGCTGGCATGAATATGGCACGTTTGAATCTTTCACATGGCGGCCATGATGAACATCAGTTGCGACTAGACCGTGTACGTGCAGCCGCACTTGAGGCTGGAGTTCCAGTAGCGATTCTCGTCGATTTACAAGGACCAAAGATTCGTTTAGGACGATTTGCAAACGGTCCACATGATTTAGAACGTGGCGATATTTTTACAATTACAACTGATGAAATACAAGGAACAAAAGAACGAGTCGGCACAACGTATAAAGGTTTGCCAGGTGATTGCAAGCCAGGAGATCGCATCTTGATCGATGATGGAAAAGTTACCGTTGAAGTTGTTGAAGTAAAGGGAAATGACGTTGTTACTATCGTGATTCAACCTGGCGCAGTCAGCAACAGCAAAGGAATTAATCTGCCAGGAGTAGCTGTTTCAGTTCCAGCACTTTCTGAAAAAGATATTGAAGATCTTCGTTGGGGTCTCCATGCCGGGGCAGATTTCATTGCGCTTTCTTTTGTTCGAGATGCCGCCGATGTTAAGGATGTCCATAAAATTATGGATGAAGAGGGAATTCGCGTTCCGGTAATTGCCAAAATTGAAAAGCCACAAGCTGTTGAAAACTTGCAAGAGATTGTGGATGCCTTTGACGGAATTATGGTTGCCCGCGGAGATCTTGGCGTTGAGCTTCCCATTGAAGAGGTTCCGCTAGTTCAAAAGCGATGTATCGAACTTGCTCGCGAGGCGGCAAAGCCAGTTATTGTCGCAACCCAGATGCTTGACTCAATGATCACAAATTCAACGCCTACCCGCGCCGAAGCGACAGATTGTGCCAACGCAGTACTAGATGGCGCCGATGCATTAATGCTCTCAGGTGAGACATCAGTGGGAGCATTTGCGATCGAAACCGTTCAAACTATGGCCAGAATCATTACCCGCACCGAAGAGGGTGGATTTGAAATGATTCGCGCCCTTCGCACGGTCCCAAAGACAAAAGGTGGGGCCATTACGAAGGCGGCCGCTGAAGTAGGTGCAATAGTCGAAGCAACATACTTGGTGACTTTTACTCAATCAGGTGATTCCGCCCGGCGCATGGCAAGGTTACGTTCACCGATTCCAATCCTTGCCTTTACTCCAGAACAAGGAACGTACAACCGTTTGGCATTGTCATGGGGAGTAGAGCCAGAAATTACTCCGATGGTTAAGCACACCGATGAAATGGTGAAGCAGGCCGATACATTATTGATCCAATCTCATCGCGCCAAGGAAGGCCAGTTCGTTGTAATCGTGGCTGGATCTCCTCCTGGAATTCCTGGTTCAACAAATGCGATGCGTGTACACCGCGTTGGTGATGCTGTAGCAGGCGTGGTACCGGCTTACCGTTAACTCACGGTTTGAGGTTAGGATTGGACTTTAACGCCTCGGTACTCCAACGGTAGAGAGGGCAGTCTCAAACACTGCATAGTGTCGGTTCGAATCCGACTCGAGGCACGTTTTCTACAGTAGGCAAGGAAGGTGAATGGAACATGAGCATTCGCATTTTGGTGGCCGAAGATGAAGCTCTTATCCGAATGGATCTTGTAGAAATGTTACAAGGAGCTGGATATGAAGTAATCGCCCAAGCAAGTAACGGACAAGAGGCGATTGATCTAGCGATCGAACACAAACCAGATTTAGTGATATTAGATGTGAAGATGCCGATTCTTGATGGCATCAGCGCTGCCCAGAAGATCATCGAGATCGCCCCTGTTTTAATGTTGACTGCCTTTTCGCAGAAAGAGTTAGTTGACCGCGCTCGCGATGCCGGAGTCATGGCCTACGTTGTAAAGCCATTTACGATTGGCGATCTGATGCCAGCGATAGAGATTGCAATCAGTAGGCATCTACAAATGAAATCTTTATCAGTTGAAGTTGCCGATCTTCATGATCGCCTAGAAACTCGTAAATTGATCGATCGCGCAAAGGGTGTCTTGATGAAGGCTCTGAATCTCTCCGAACCAGAGGCTTTTTCGTGGATTCAAAGAGCTGCCATGGATCGTCGTCTCACCATGAAAGATGTGGCACAGGCGGTATTAAATCCCGATGCGGCGCCAGATCGTTAAAAGCGGCCCAATTATAACGAAACCGAAACATTCTAAGCGTGATTTCACCTTGTCTATTTCGCAGCTTTGCCATTAACCTTTCCTCCTCCCTGTCCCGGGAATAGAACAACAGGAAAGGCAATACATATATGAAAAAGCAAAATCTAATTTCAATTGGCGCCGTAATCGCCCTTGCCGCAGGATCTGCGGTAGCGGTTGCGCCCGCATCCTTTGCAGCTCCAAAAGTTCAGGTCATCACCCTTGCCTTCCAAGGTCCTTTGACAGGCGAAGAAGCTCAAGTTGGTATCGATGAGATCAATGGTGTCAAGTACGCCATTGCGCTGTTTAATGCCAAGAACAAGAACAAGTTCAAAGTTAATCTTATTGCCGTGGATGATCAAGGCAGCGGAACTGAAGCAGCAAAGGTTGCTCCAGGAACTGCATCAAACAAGAAGATCATTGGACTTATTGGACCGGCATACTCAGGTGCAACGATTGCATCACTTCCGTTCTACAAGCAGACAAATCTTCCAATGGTTTCCCCTTCAGCAACCCGTGTTTCGATCACCGATCCAGCGCAGGGTCTAATTGGTTTCCCGGTATTTCACCGTATTGTAGTAACTGACCGGGTTCAAGGTCCCGCACTATTTAAACTTGCTACTAAGGGAGTTACTTCACCAAAGGTATTTGTAATTGATGACCAATCACCATACGGAGTTGGCCTAGTTGATTACATGAAACTTGGCGGCGCAGCTCTTACTGGTCAAGATAGCGTTTCCGACAAGACCACTGACTGGACTGCAACAATTTCCAAGGTTAAGTCGGCAGGTGCCAACGTTGTGATCTTTACTGGTTACTACGCACAAGCTGCGACCCTGTACCGTCAACTACGTGACTCAGGTTATTCCGGAGTTCTAGCAGGTGGCGACGGAGTTCTAAGCCCAGGTATTTTATCGCTAGTTAGCGCATCAATTCTTGAGGGTGTTCGCCTTACTGGTGGCACCGTTCCGCTATCTGAGATCTCAGCAAATCTAGAAGCTGACTTCAAGAAGAAGATGGGTGTCTCATCTGGTACCTACGCTGCTGAGTCAATTGATGCAACCAATGTTTTCTTGAGTTGCGTTGCGAAGAAAGTAACAACTCGCGCTGCGATGATGAAGTGCGTCAAGGCATTCAAGGGCAAGTCAATCACTGGTAGTTCTATATCATTTGACAAGTTTGGTGATACTGCTGGTGGCGTTATGAACGGATTTGAAATCAAGGCTGGTGCGATCAAGTACACTGGAGCAATTAAGTAAACACTCTCCGGTCCTAGACTGGAGCAGTTGATTGAAGTACATGGCGCTTAGTAACTCGTTACTGGGCGCCATGTACTAATTTCAATAATTTTTTTTTGCAAATTTTAACTTCATGGGGAAGCGGGAAAGTGCTAAGTAATTTTCAAGATCAATTTGCCTCCTTAACTGTCGGGGGGTTGAGTCTTGGTTTTATTTATGTACTGATTGCCCTTGGATACACGATGGTGTACGGCGTTCTTCGGATGATAAATTTTGCAAACTCAGAAATATTCATGTACGGAACATTTGCCACGATCTTAGTTATTAGAGATGTATTCGGCTTTACCCAACAATCAGAACCTGCTACCGGATTTCGTCTAGCGTGGATCCTTTTTCTTTGCTTACTGGCATCCATGCTGATGTCTGGAATTCTTTCGGTGCTACTAGAGTTCGTGGCTTACCGACGATTGCGAAATCGTGGATCCAACAAGTTAGCACCGCTTATTTCAGCCATCGGAATGTCGATCGTTCTGGCCGAGTTCATGCGCATACTTACCGACTCTCGGTATGTCGGAAGTCCACGAGTTATGGAAAAGAAGGTACTTGCCACTTTTCTTGGCGCAGATTTGAGACTTGATAATGTAATAATTGTGGTGGCTGGCTTTTTGCTATTCATTGCACTTAGCCAATTCGTTAAGCGCACCCGTCTTGGAAAAGGTATCCGTGCGGTTTCCATGAATGAAGATGCTTCCCGTTTAATGGGCGTCAATATGAATTTAGTAATTTCTGGTACTTTTTTAATAGGCGGATTTATGACTGGAGCGGCTGGCTTTTTTTACGTCCTCAAGTACGAAAATACCTCCTTTAATATCGGCTTTGAGTTGGGCATTGCGGCATTCACGGCCGCAATTCTTGGTGGAATTGGCAATATAAAAGGTGCATTTTACGGTGGGTTGGCACTTGGCCTAATCGAAACCTATGCCTCCTTCTTCCTTGGTACCCAATGGAAAGCTGTAACTGTGTTCGTAATTTTAGTGGGCGTGTTGTACGTTCGCCCGAATGGCATTTTTGGTGAAGCCATAACCAAATCGAGGGCATGATGATAAACCTTAGAGATTTTGGCGCTGGTATCTGGGAGCGCTCCGGCAGACCAGTTCGAATACTGATTGCACTTTCCGCTATTGGTGTTGCAGCTTCGCTCCCACTGTTAGGTGGGACATTCTTGAAGACGCCGATTGCCGACTACGGCTCGGTCTTGGTTTTTCCAGTCGCAATATTTGTAATTATGGCTTTAGGACTCAATATTGTTATTGGTAAGAGCGGTTTGCTGGATTTGGGTTATGTCGCCTTCTTTGCCATTGGTGCTTACACCATGGGAATTCTTGGAACCCAAACTGGGCTAAACACTTGGGAAATCCTGCCAATTGGGATCGCTATGGCGATGTTTGCTGGCTTGATTTTAGGTGTTCCAGCGTTGCGCCTGCGCGGTGATTACCTGGCAATTATTACCCTTGGCTTTGGTGAAATCGTTCGGATTACTGCACTCAATCTCAGATCTATTGGTGGTGCCAATGGAATTGTGGGCGTCCCTACGCCACCAAAGATTTTTGGCCTCGAATACACCTTTGATAATCACCGGCTTTACTTCTGGACCTTCCTTATAATAATTTTGTTAACAATCTGGATGGTTCGCAGATTATCCGCCCGTCGTGCCGGGCGTGCCTGGGAGTCCATCCGGCAAGATGAAGATGCTGCCGAGTTAATGGGTGTACCGACTTTTCGCTACAAGATTTGGGCCTTTGTACTCGGTGCTTCAGTTGGCGGCGCGGCCGGTGTTCTTTATGCCTCCAAGACCCTTTTCATCTCACCAGATAACTTCACCTTGCAAGTGTCCATCTTAATTCTTGCCTGCGTAGTTTTCGGAGGTATGGGAAATATTTGGGGCGTGATCTTAGGTGCGGTAATTCTTGGTTATCTGCCTGATCGAATTCGTTTCCTTTCGGATGCCCGCCTACTTGTTTTTGGTGCGGTCTTAGTAATTATGATGAATCTGCGGCCAGATGGCCTATTGCCCCGGAAAAAACGGGAGAAGCCACTTCCAGAGAAAAATAACTCATGAGTAAAAGTATTTTGAGTTTAGAAAATGTTACTATTCAATTTGGTGGCGTTATCGCACTAAATGATGTCAGTTTTGAAATCAAGGAACAGGAAATTCTAGGACTTATAGGACCAAATGGAGCTGGAAAAACAACGGTATTTAATGTTATTACTGGGGTCTACCAAGTTACTAAGGGCGATATCATTTTTGAAGGCAAATCGCTGCGCAAGATTAAACGGTATAAAATTACCCGTGGCGGAGTTGCTCGTACCTTTCAAAACATTCGACTCTGGGGCGACATGACCGCTTTAGAAAATGTGGTTACCGCAACCGATACCCATAAACGCTCTGGTCTAGTCAGCGGGCTTTTTGGCTTGCCGGTCTCGCGTCGTGAAGAAAAGCGGGATCATGCGCGCGCACAGGAGTTATTGGATTTTATTGGAATTGGCGAATACGCCGATCGACTTGCAAAGAATCTTCCATATGGTGTGCAACGAAGGTTAGAGATTGCCCGAGCTTTAGGAACTGAACCAAAGTTGCTGTTACTTGATGAACCAGCCGCTGGCTTTAATCCAGCGGAAAAGAAGGAGTTAGCTATCACGATCCGTAAGATTCGTGATGCCGGCTACACGGTACTAATAATTGAACATGACATGTCACTAGTGATGGATGTTTCGGATCGGATCGTGGTAATTGATTTTGGTCAGAAGATTGCCGATGACCTACCGGAAATAGTACAAAATGATAAACGAGTTATTGAAGCTTATTTAGGAGTACCAGATGACGCATCTTGAGGTAAATGATCTACATGTTCATTACGGAAAGATCGAAGCGATTAAAGGAATTTCGGTCGTTGTAAATGAAGGTGAAATTGTTACCTTGATCGGTGCTAATGGTGCGGGTAAGACTACGACCCTAAAAACGATTTCTGGGCTGCGTCCAGCCAGCTCTGGCTCCATCATTTTTGATGGCCGAGACATCACAAAAATGCGGGCACATGAGCGGGTGCGACTTGGAATTTCGCAAGCACCCGAGGGGCGCGGAATATTTTTCGGAATGACTGTTTTGGAAAACCTGGAAATGGGAAAGTACCACCTGGGGATGCGCAAATCGGAAATTTCAGAGGATTTGGAAAAAATTTACCATCTCTTCCCAAGACTTAAAGAGCGCGCTTCCCAAGCTGGTGGCACCCTTTCCGGTGGTGAGCAGCAGATGCTGGCTATTGGCCGGGCGTTGATGGCACGTCCGAAGGTGCTCCTCCTTGATGAGCCATCAATGGGCCTAGCTCCGCAGATGATTGCTAATATTTTTAGAATAATCACCGAGATTAACAAACAAGGGGTAACGATTTTACTGGTCGAACAAAACGCGCAACAAGCACTTTCTAGAGCGCATCGTGCTTATGTGTTAGAAACCGGATTAATCACAAAAGAGGCTAAAGCTAGTGATCTGCTAAATGACCCGCATGTAAAGGCGGCTTATCTTGGTACTGGTGCGCATTAACGATCGGCAAGAATAAGACAAGTAATCCGAGCGGTACAGGTACGCACGCCATCTTCATTTGTAATCACAATGTCCCAGCAACACAATGTCCTTCCAATTGATACTGCGGTGGCAACGCCGGTAACTACTCCGGTGGCTGTTGCTCTGTGGTGAGTAGCGTTGATATCTACCCCGACAATTCGGCGATTTTCGCCGGCATTTAACTGGGTTCCAACTGATCCCAAACTTTCGGCGAGAACAACATTGGCACCGCCATGCAAAATTCCCATGGGTTGCGTGTTTCCATCTACTGGCATGGTCGCCACTAACCGGGTGAGTGAAGCCTCGATTATTTCGATGCCCATTTTCTTATCAAGGGCGCCGCTTCCGCGTTCACGAATAATTGCAAGATAGTCCGGTTCAGTCATGCGCTCAGTCTAATGCGCACCCTACGATGCATCCATGACCAAACGCCTATTACTCATCGATGGGCATTCCATGGCATATCGTGCTTTTTTCGCCCTGCCGGCCGAGAACTTCACTACCGCTTCTGGCCAGCACACAAACGCAATTTATGGCTTTGCCACCATGTTGCTTTCATTGCTATCGAGTGAGAAGCCAACACATGTTGCCGTGGCATTCGATGTCTCCCGAAAAACTTTTAGATCTGAAATCTTTCCTGAATATAAAGCCAATCGTGCCAAAACCCCTGATGAATTTCGATCACAAATGTCGTATTTACATGAATTGGTTACGGCCTTTGGAATCAATTCTTTTGAGATCGAAGGTTACGAGGCCGATGACATTATTGCAACGATTGCAAAGCAGGCCGAACGCGAAGGCGCCGAAGTTCTTATTTGTACTGGCGATCGAGATTCATTCCAACTCGTAAATGATAAAACAACTGTTTTATATCCAAAGCGTGGCGTCAGCGATTTAGCACGAATGACCCCCGCTGCAATTATTGAAAAATATGGAATGACTCCCGATCAGTATCCTGATTTTGCGGCATTGCGCGGTGACCCCAGTGATAACTTGCCATCGGTTCCCGGAGTTGGTGAAAAAACCGCAGCTAAGTGGGTCATCGAATATGGATCACTTCATGAACTCGTCGCCAACGTAGACAAACTCGGCGGAAAGGTTGGCCAATCATTGCGAGATTCAATTAGTGATGTGCTTCGAAACCGCGAACTCACACAGTTAGTGGCAAATGTTCCACTTGAATTTTCAGTTGATGCCCTCCTATGGGATGGGGCCAACGAGAGTGCACTTAATCCACTGTTTGAATCACTCGAATTTAAAACATTAAAGGATCGAATGAACCCGATTCTGGCGAAATCTAATCGAGTCGGCCCCGAACCAGTCCTAGATCTCTTCGCAATGGAAATTGCCGAAGGAGTTTTAACGCCGCAAGAGGCGAGTGTAAAAATCGCCTTACATACCGGAAGCATTGCAATAGCTTTTCAAATGGAAGATGATCTTTTACACCGCTACGCCGTAGCACTATCGCCAAGTGATGTATTTTTGGTGCACTCATCGCAAATGGGGGACTGGGCATTTGATACAAAGGTGCCAAAGATTGCCCACGATGCCAAAACGTTGGCACGCAAAAATGGCTTAACTGGAGTTTGCTTTGATACTTCCTTGGCCGCTTATTTAGTAAACCCAGGAGTTCGCGCGCAAGATTTGAAAGACATCCAGGAGCGCTGGGGTGATGGAACTTCCATCAACGAAAGTTCACCAGAACAATTTCTTCTCACATCTGCCCGGGCTTTATTCACCTTGCAGATCGCTCTGACAGCAGAGTTAAAAGAGCGAAATTTGTGGCAGCTATATACGACGATGGAGCTGCCAATTGCCGATCTTTTAGCCGGTATGGAAAGTATTGGAATAGCCGTTAATAAAGAGGAGTTAATGAACTTAGCGGCCTTTTTTGAAGGTGAAGTAAGCCGGGAAACAAAAGCTGCGCATGAGGCTGTTGGGCATGAATTCAATGTTGCTTCACCTAAGCAGCTGCAGGTTGTTCTCTTTGATGAACTTGGTTTACCTAAGACAAAAAAGATTAAGACTGGATATACAACGGATGCCGAAAGCCTCGATTGGCTGCATCAAAAAAGCAAACATCCAGTTTTGACCTCACTTCTTCGTATCCGTGAGACTAAAAAACTTGGTTCAACGGTTGAGGGTTTGATCGCTGAGATCGCTGCCGATGGACGTATTCATACTCATTTTCAACAAACTGTTGCCGCCACCGGACGGTTGTCATCGACTGGCCCAAATTTACAAAATATCCCGGTGCGCACCGAAGAGGGGCGAAGGATTCGAGCCTGCTTCACAGTTGGTAAGGGCTATTCATCGCTGCTTACTGCTGATTACAGCCAAATTGAAATGCGCATCATGGCGCATTTATCTAATGATGAAAAACTTTTGGCGGCTTTTGCAACGGGTGAAGATCTGCACGCAACTATTGCCGCCGTAATTTTGGGAGTAAAGGCCAGTGATGTAGATCCGGAAATGCGTAGACAGGTTAAAGCCATGTCGTACGGGTTGGCTTATGGTCTATCTTCTTTTGGTTTATCGATGCAATTGGGAATTACGCCGCCGGCTGCGCAAGCGTTGATGGATACTTACTTCGAACGTTTTGGTGGAATTCGGGATTACTTAAAGACTGTTGTCGAGCAAGCTCGCAAGGTGGGGTATACCGAAACGATTATGGGTCGCCGCCGGTACCTGCCAGATTTAATGCACGATAATCGCCAGCGCCGTGATGTGGCAGAGCGAATGGCGCTGAACGCTCCAATTCAAGGTTCGGCGGCTGACATTATTAAAATTGCTATGTTGAACGTTGCTTCGGCGATCAACAAAGAGAAGTTGAAATCCCGACTTTTACTGCAGATTCACGATGAACTCATTATCGAAGTTGTGTCAGGTGAAGAAGAGCAGATAACCGCACTGGCTAAACGTGAAATGGGAAATGCATATCCATTAAAAGCACCCTTGGATGTAAGTGCCGGACTTGGTCTAACCTGGAACGAAGCTGCTCACTAATTACTTCACTTCGTTAGATAAATCCTTCATGGCTTGCAAATCTTCTTCTTCAGTTGGAATGTCGTTGGCAGCACTTAACCGCTTTCGACCAACAGTCAAGATTAGCAAACCAATAAATAACATGACTGGCATAATTCCTAATGCAATTCGTGGTGAATAGTTTTCTGAGATTAATCCACTAACTGCTGCGCCAACTGCCATAAATGAACCCTCAACACTCCAGATCCAACCCAGTGATGCCGTCTGTGATCCTTGCGGACGAACCGCTTCGAGAACTTCAAAATAAAATACTTGAACCATGCCACCTAGGAACCCGATTCCAACTCCAACTAATGCCATGGTCCAATCGGGATATGTAAATGCAACGGGGATACTCATGATAATCCACACACCATAGGCTTTTAGCATCGCCGATAGCGGCGCTAATTTCTTTGAAACTAAACCACCAACAAGACCGCCAATAACAGTTGCTACACCAAATGAAGCAAAGATCCATGCGACCCGATGTGCCACATTTTCTTGGGTAGCAAAAGCTGGTACTGCTACATCAAAGACACCCCAGCCAAATCCGATGAAACATCCCTCCAGCATCAGAAGTTGAATTGCCCGATCACGCCACAATTTTTGTTGCCCTTTTGCTTTTTTCTCAGGAATCCAGTTTCGTGAAACCGAGTTAAAGGCCAAGGCAGTTCCACCGACAAACATCAGCGCAGCTGTTGTGATCAGACCCAAAGATGGATGCGATGAAAGTGAAAGCGAAGTAATGACAACTGGTCCAATAATCGAGGTGAAGTTCATCATAGAAGAATCAAAAGCGTAGGCAGTACGAAGTGACGAAGCCGGAACGATGTCTTTCCATAATGGGCGAACCGAAAGATTAATTGGCGGAGCAGTGGCCCCCATGATTAATGCGGTAACTAAAAGTGAAGTTCGCGACTGCATGTTGGCAAAAACTAGAATTAAAACAACATAGGAAGGAACCAAAATTCGAATTGGCCACTTCTGCCCATATCGATCCATCACTGAGCCGCGAATTCCGGCCGTAAGTGAACCAGCTAGTGAATTCAACCCGATCGCAAAACCGGCAACTGCGATGGAGTCAGTGGCTTGTTCGGTTTTAAAGAAGATTCCCAAAGCGATCATTGAGTAGGCCAATCGAGCTGGAAATGCGCTCAATCCAAGCCAAAGCACATGAGGTAGAGCAAGTAGTTCTTTGTATTGTTTCATTGCACGGCCAATTCTATCTTCCACTCTCATGTATTTCCAAGGATTTGCTCTGGTGAGCGGGTAAACCGTACCCTTGCCCTTCAGCCGCAAACGCGGAAACTACTACTTTCTATCCCTACGGAGCACAATTGTCTACACCACAAATTGCAGTAAATGACATCGGATCAGCTGAAGATTTTCTAGCAGCTATCGAAGGCACAATCAGAAACTTTAATGACGGCGACCTAGTATCAGGAACTGTTGTTCAAGTTGGACGTGAGGAAGTTCTAGTCGATATTGGCTACAAGACCGAAGGAGTAATTCCTTCTCGTGAACTTTCAATTCGCCACGATGCAGATCCAAATTCAATCGTTAAAGTTGGTGAAGTAATTGAAGCTCTTGTTCTTCAAAAAGAGGATAAAGAAGGTCGCTTGATTCTTTCCAAGAAGCGCGCACAATACGAACGCGCTTGGGGAGATATCGAAGGTAAGAAAGAGCGTGACGAAGTTGTCATCGGAACAGTTATTGAAGTTGTTAAGGGCGGACTTATCGTGGACATCGGTCTACGTGGTTTCCTTCCAGCATCACTTGTCGAAATGCGTCGCGTTCGTGATCTAACTCCATACATCGGCAAGCAGGTTGAAGCACGCATTATCGAACTTGATAAGAACCGTAACAACGTCGTTCTTTCACGTCGTGCCTTCCTAGAGCAAACACAATCAGAGTCTCGTACAACTTTCCTTAATCAGCTTGAAAAGGGTCAGGTTCGTACTGGTGTTATTTCATCAATCGTTAACTTCGGTGCATTCGTTGACCTTGGTGGCGTAGATGGACTTGTTCACGTATCTGAGCTTTCATGGAAGCACATCGATCATCCAAGTGAAGTTGTCGAAGTTGGCGCTGAAGTAACTGTTGAAGTTCTTGAAGTTGATTTTGAGCGAGAGCGTGTATCACTCTCACTCAAGGCAACTATTGAAGATCCATGGCAGGCATTTGCTCGCACTCACACAATTAACCAAGTTGTTCCAGGTGTTGTTACAAAGCTAGTGCCATTCGGCGCATTTATCCGCGTACACGAAGGAATTGAAGGCTTAGTTCACATCTCAGAGCTAGCAGAGCGTCACGTGGAAATTCCAGAGCAGGTAGTTGCAGTAGATGATGAACTATTTGTAAAGATCATCGACATTGACCTAGAGCGTCGTCGGATCTCACTATCGTTGAAGCAAGCAAATGAAGGACACGAGATTGAGATCGAAGCATTTGATCCAACTCAGTACGGAATGTCTGCTCGCTACGATGCTGAAGGAAACTTCATCTATCCAGAAGGTTTCGATTCAGATTCACAAGAGTGGAAGCCAGGATTTGAAAAGCAACGCGAAGAGTGGGAAGCACAATATGCCCAAGCTCAAGAGCGTTTCATGGCACACAAGAAGCAAAAAGCAGAAGCAAAGGCAGCCGATGCAGCAGCACCTGCTGCACCTGCAACCGAAGATGCACCTGCCGAATAAGTAACTCTTCATCAGAACGGGCCCAGCGAATTCGCTGGGCCCATTTTTTTACTCTCTTTGAATACAGATTTCTGCGGAAACGAAAGAAAAGCGTTTGAACCTTTCTTATCCCATCCGAAATCCTTCTTCAAAGCCATCACGAAAGATAGGATCGGGGCATGCGCGTGATTGCACTTACCGGCGGAATTGGTTGTGGCAAATCTCTGGCCGGTCAGTATTTTGCCGAACTTGGTGCGATCGTTATTGATGCTGATCAATTAGCCAGGGCAGCGATTGAAAGAGGATCAAAAGGTTTTGATGAAGTGGTAACCGCTTTTGGTGATTCTATTTTGCGAAATGGTGAGATTGACCGAAAAGTATTAGGCGAGTTAGTTTTTCAAGATGCAGAAGCTAGAAAGACACTGGAGTCCATCATTCATCCAGCAGTGCGAAGAGAGTTTGAATCAGCTGTTGCATCGCTCAAAGAAAATGAAACTATGATTTATGAAATTCCGTTATTAGTTGAAACAAGTGCGCAGGATAGATTTGATCTAGTAATTACAGTGGAATCAGATTATGAAAACCGAGTGCAGCGATTACAAGGACGGGGAATGCCTGTTTCGCAGATTGATGCACGAATAGCTGCCCAAGCAACCCCTGAAGCCCGTCGAGAGATCGCCGATTTCTTGATCGAAAATAATGGCACTGAAGATGAACTCTTGCGACAGGTAGAAAACATCTGGGATAGCATCCGCGATAATTAGTAAGTAGGCTTGGGTAATGCGCCCGATATCTGATCTGCAACGCAGAGTCGAGCCCTTTCAGGTCATTAGCGATTACATTCCAGCGGGAGATCAGCCAGAAGCGATCGCTGAAATCGCACGCAGAATCGCGGCCGGAGAACAAGATGTCGTTCTTATGGGAGCTACCGGAACTGGAAAGTCGGCAACAACTGCTTGGCTAATCGAAAAACTTCAGCGGCCAACATTGGTGCTTGCGCCAAATAAAACTTTAGCTGCCCAGCTGGCAAATGAGTTTCGAGAGTTAATGCCCAATAACGCGGTTGAATACTTTGTCTCTTACTACGACTATTACCAACCTGAAGCATATGTTCCGCAGACTGATACATTCATTGAAAAAGATTCATCGGTTAATGAAGAGGTGGAAAGACTTCGACATTCAGCGACCAACTCATTATTGACTCGTCGTGATGTGATTGTCGTGGCCACGGTCTCTTGTATTTATGGATTAGGAACCCCACAAGAGTACGTCGATCGGATGGTGCGCCTGCGAATTGGCGAGGAGATTGAACGACAAGCTCTTTTGCGCAGGTTTGTCGATATTCAATATAAACGTAATGACATGGCCTTTGAGCGCGGAACTTTTAGGGTTCGTGGCGACACGATCGAGATAATTCCTATGTATGAAGAGCTGGCCATCCGCATCGAAATGTTTGGCGATGAAATTGAAAAGATCTCTACCTTGCATCCGTTAACGGGTGAAATTATCCGTGATGAAGAAGAGATCTTTATCTTTCCAGCTACGCATTATGCAGCTGGCCCAGAAACAATGAAGCGGGCAATTGGAGATATCCAAGATGAACTCCAGGTTCAGCTCAACCTCTTTGAGAAGCAGGGCAAATTATTAGAGGCACAAAGGCTGCGAATGCGTACAACCTTTGATATCGAAATGATGGAACAGATCGGATTTTGCAGTGGTATCGAAAACTACTCCAGACATCTAGATGATCGCCCAGCCGGATCTGCGCCGCATTGCTTGCTCGATTATTTTCCAGAAGATTTTTTGGTCGTGATAGATGAAAGCCACGTAACTGTGCCACAACTTGGTGCGATGTTCGAGGGAGATGCATCTAGAAAACGCACCTTGGTGGAACATGGTTTCCGTCTACCAAGTGCACTAGATAATCGCCCATTAAAATTTCCAGAGTTTATTGAACGAACTGGTCAAAAGCTTTATCTATCGGCGACCCCAGGTAAGTACGAGATGGCAAAAGTTGATGGGGACGTGGTCGAACAAGTAATTCGCCCAACTGGATTGGTCGACCCACAGATTGTAATTAAGCCGATTAAGGGTCAGATCGATGATTTATTAGTTGAGATCAATATCCGTGCCGCGCGCAATGAGCGAGTATTGGTAACAACTTTGACTAAGAAGATGTCCGAGGACCTAACTGATTACCTTCAAGAAAAAGGCGTGAACGTTCGTTACTTACATAGTGAAGTAGATACCTTGCGTCGAGTGGAGCTTTTACGTGAGTTGCGCATGGGTGAATACGACGTCTTGATCGGTATTAATTTACTTCGCGAAGGTTTAGATCTTCCAGAAGTTTCTCTAGTTTCGATTTTAGATGCCGATAAAGAAGGCTTCTTACGTTCTGCAACTTCATTGATTCAGACGATAGGTCGAGCTGCTCGAAATGTCTCGGGTGAAGTTCATATGTACGCCGATAACATGACTGATTCCATGGCAAAAGCGATCGATGAAACAAATCGTCGTAGGGCAAAGCAAGTTGCCTATAACCTAGAACGAGGAGTCGATCCGCAGCCACTGCGCAAGAAAATTGCAGATATTACCGATCTGATTAATCGAGAAAGTGAAGATACCGAAGAGCTTTTGGCTCACGAAAAGAGTGCGACTAAGAAAATCGCATCAGCGGTCGGTCTCTACAACAAAGATTCAGTCTCACTGCCGCGCCAAGATCTAATTGCGTTGATAGGCTCGCTCACTGATCAAATGAGAAATGCAGCCTCTGAGCTTCAATTCGAAGTTGCGGCACGTCTGCGCGATGAGATTAAGATCTTGAAAAAAGAGTTGCGGATGATGGAAGAGGCCGGGGTTTAAAGTGAGTATTGATAAATTAGTTGTACGCGGTGCTCGCGAACACAATCTCAAAAATGTTTCCATCGAACTTCCACGTGAATCACTTGTTGTTTTTACCGGTCTTTCCGGCTCTGGAAAATCTTCACTTGCCTTCGATACGATCTTTGCCGAAGGCCAGCGCCGCTACGTCGAATCACTTTCGGCATATGCCCGTCAATTCTTAGGTCAGATGGATAAACCAGATGTCGATTTCATTGAAGGTTTATCGCCAGCAGTTTCGATTGATCAGAAATCTACAAACCGTAACCCGCGCTCTACCGTAGGAACTATCACGGAAGTTTATGATTACTTACGTTTACTCTTTGCCCGAGCCGGCCGTCCACATTGTCCAAAATGCGGCAAGGCAGTTACCCGCCAAACACCACAGCAGATCGTGGATCAGATTTTAGAACTTCCGGCAACAACTAAATTTCAGGTGTTAGCTCCAGTAGTCCGTGCCCGCAAGGGGGAGTTCCTAGAACTTTTTAGTGATCTGATCACGCAGGGATATGCCCGCGCACGTATTGATGGTGAAGTGGTTCAACTCAGTGCAGCGCCGAAGTTAAAGAAGCAGGAAAAACATACGATTGAAGTTGTGGTCGATCGCCTCACGGCAAAGCCCGAAAGCAAAACTCGGCTTACCGATTCAATTGAAACCGCACTACGCCTTGCATCTGGAATCGTCGTCTTAGATTTTGTCGATGCTAAAGGCAGCGATAAAGAACGAACCTACAGCGAGCATTTAGCCTGTCATGACTGCGAGCTTTCCTTTGAAGAGTTAGAACCTCGTTCATTTTCATTTAACTCACCTTTTGGCGCCTGCCCTGATTGCTCTGGTATCGGGACAAAGTTGGAAGTGGATGAAGAGCTCATCATTCCAGATGACTCAATCTCAATTAACGACGGAGCGATCGCGCCATGGTCAGGCGGACAATCTTCGGATTATTTCCTGCGTTTATTAGAGGCACTTGCAAAGGATCTGCCTTTCTCGCTGACCACACCGTGGAAAAAGATTTCGGTCAAAGCACGAGAAGCGATTCTCAATGGCTACGAATATGAAATTAAGATGAAGTACAAGGGTCGATATGGTGCTCGCAATTACACAACTGGCTTTGAAGGCGTAATTCCCTTTATTCATCGTCGTCATAGTGAAACTGATAGTGATTACAGCCGAGACAAGTACGAGGCATACATGCGACAAATAGCTTGCGAGAGCTGTAATGGCGCACGGTTAAAGCCAGAAGTTTTAGCGGTAACGATTGGCGATAAAAATATCGCGCAAATCTGTGAGCTCTCGATCGCCGATTGCGCGGTTTTCTTAAAGCAGATTAAATTAAATAAACGTGAGGCCCAGATTGCCGAACGTGTGATGAAGGAAGTAAATGCACGCCTAGGTTTCTTACTTGACGTCGGCTTAGATTATTTATCTTTAGCTAGACCAGCTGGCTCACTTTCAGGTGGTGAAGCTCAACGTATTCGCCTAGCAACTCAAATTGGCAGCGGTTTAGTTGGGGTGCTCTACGTTTTAGATGAGCCATCGATTGGTCTCCATCAGCGTGATAACAAACGCCTCATTGAAACTCTGACTCGTTTGCGCGATCTTGGAAATACGCTGATCGTGGTTGAGCATGATGAAGAGACGATTCGTACTGCAGATTGGATTGTAGATATTGGCCCTGGGGCGGGCGAGCATGGCGGTAAAGTCGTTGTTTCTGGAAGCTATGAAGATCTAATCGCTTCCAAGGAATCCATTACGGGTGCTTACTTATCAGGACGCAAATCGATTGCTATTCCAAAAACACGCAGGCCGATTGACCCTAAACGCAAGTTAGTTATTAAAGGTGCAAAGGAAAACAATTTAAAGGATATTGAAGTGGAAGTACCACTGGGTGTTTTTGTTTCAGTAACGGGCGTGAGTGGTTCTGGAAAATCTACGTTAATAAACGACATCTTGTATGTGACCTTAGCTAACAAGCTCAACGGTGCACGGATGGTTCCTGGCCGGCACCGCACAGTAACTGGCATTGATCTTTTGGATAAAGTTGTACACGTTGATCAATCGCCTATTGGCCGCACTCCACGATCTAACCCAGCTACGTACACCGGCGTTTTCGATAAGATCCGCGCCCTTTTTGCCGAAACTAGCGAGGCAAAGATTCGTGGTTATCAGCAAGGCCGTTTCTCTTTCAACGTTAAAGGCGGACGTTGCGAGAATTGTTCTGGTGATGGAACGATCACAATTGAGATGAACTTCTTGCCCGATGTTTACGTTCCTTGTGAAATCTGCCATGGTGCTAGATATAACCGCGAGACGCTAGAAGTTCATTACAAGGGAAAGACAATTGCCGAAGTTTTGAATATGCCAATTGAGCAAGCGAGCGGCTTCTTCGAATCAGTTCCGGCCATTGCTCGTTATCTCAATACATTAAACGATGTTGGCCTTGGCTATGTCCGTTTAGGTCAATCAGCCCCGACACTTTCTGGCGGGGAAGCACAACGCGTAAAACTTGCTACCGAACTTCAACGTCGATCTACCGGTCGAACAATTTATGTACTTGATGAACCTACAACTGGTCTGCACTTTGAAGATGTAAATAAACTTCTTGCCGTGCTCAACCGTTTAGTTGATACAGGTAATACCGTTGTAGTAATTGAGCATAATTTAGATGTCATCAAATGTTCAGACTGGGTGATTGACATGGGACCAGAAGGTGGTTTCCGCGGTGGCTTAGTTGTCGCTGAGGGAACACCTGAAGAAGTTGCCCAAGTAAAGGCGAGTTACACCGGCCAGTTCCTAGGCGAGATCTTAAAATCAAATAGAAAAACTCCCGTAAAGAAGTAAAGGCATGGCAGATCCACAAAGTTATCGGCCAAGCATCATCCCGGAGCATCCTGGGGTCTATCGCTTTTATAATGAGAGTGAGAAAGTAATTTATGTCGGTAAAGCTAAAAATCTCAAAAATAGATTAAGTAGTTATTTTCAAACAAATCTGGCCACAAAAACCGACCGAATGGTTCATGAAGCAGTTCGAGTTGATTGGACCATTGTTGCAACCGAAGTTGAAGCCTTGCAGTTGGAGTTTGCTTGGATCAAGCAATACAACCCGCATTACAACGTGCAATTTAAGGACGATAAGTCTTATCCATACTTGGCGGTTTCAATCGGTGATGAATTCCCGCGAATCTTTATCACTCGCAAATCTAAGCGACCCGGGATTACGTACTTTGGTCCATTTACCCATACCTGGGCGCTTCGTAATACCTTTGATGTGATTGTAAAAACTTTTCCGATCAGATCCTGTACGGCTGGAAACTTTGAACGTGCTAAACGCAGCAAGCGTCAGTGCTTACTTGGAGACATTGGAAAGTGCGCTGCTCCATGCGTCGAATGGATAAGTAAGGAAGACCATAAGGCGCTGGCTGATCGACTAGTCCACTTCATGTCCGATGGCAGCGCTGACATTGTGCCGACGCTGCGCAAAGAGATGGAGCTCGCTTCGGAGCGAGAAGAGTTTGAGCGGGCTAGCAAAATCCGGGACTCAATCGGCTCGATTGAACGGGCCCAAGAAAGCTCAGATGCCGCGCTTCCTGAAAATCTCACCGCAGATGTCATTGCTATTCATCACGATGGCGCACACGCCGCAGGTTCAATTTTTATCATCAGATCTGGTGCGATTAAAGGTTCACGTTCTTGGATTGTTGATCAAAGCAAAACTCTCGAAGGCGACGATGAACTCGCCTCACTCTTTTCATCCATCTATGGACAAGCAACTCCAGCTGATATCCCGGCTGAAATTTTACTCAATGAATTGCCGGCCGATGCCGATGCACTTGAAAAATGGTTGACCCAGATTCGCGGCGCAAGCGTGACCATCAAGGTGCCACAACGCGGCGAGAAGGTAGAGTTATTACAAACAGTTAAACGCAACGCGCAGTACTCGCTCATTCAATACTTGAGTAAACGAGCCACCGATGCTGCGGTCAGCGGCAAGGCACTTCTTGAAATTGAACAATCACTTGATTTAGATAGAACTCCACTAAGGATTGAGTGTTTTGATATTTCAAATATTTCAGGGACGTCTGTGGTTGCATCGATGGTCGTTTTTGAAGATGGCATAGCCAAGAAAAGTGAGTACCGGCGATTTATTATTAATACCGATGAAGGCTTCGATGACACCCGCGCTATGCATCAGGTGATCTTGCGTCGATTGAAAAGATTAATTGCAGATCGGCAAGAAAATGAAGCTGAAGTTGCCGAACTTGGTGGCAAGCCAAGCAAGTTTGCATATCCGCCTCAACTCATTGTCGTTGATGGCGGATTGCCACAGGTAAATGCAGCTCAACGCGCACTGACCGAATTAGGAATTAATGACATCGCGCTTGTTGGCTTAGCTAAGCGATTAGAAGAAGTTTGGGTTTCGGGAAGCAAAGATCCAATAATTTTGCCACGCAATAGCGAGGGCCTCTTCTTACTTCAACGCATTAGAGATGAAGCCCACCGCTTTGCCATCTCGTTCCACCGCTCTCGTAGATCAAAAGTTATGTTGGAATCGATCTTGGATGAGGTGCCACAGTTAGGTGCTGCCCGAAGGAGTGCGCTGTTAGAGCGCTTCGGTTCGGTAGCGGCGATTCGAAAAGCGAGCGTCTCAGATATTGCGGCTACGCCCGGTATTGGTTCAAAGATCGCTTCAATTATTGAGGCGCATCTGCAAGAAATATCTAGCCAAAAAATAGATGCTCAAACTGGCGAGATAAGTAATAATTAACTCATGGGCGCAGAAGAGGTTTTAATTCTTACGGGGATGTCTGGCGCCGGACGTTCAACAGTTGCCCATGCCCTGGAAGATTTAGGGTGGTATGTCGTTGATAACTTGCCCCCAGCATTACTACCAGCATTAGTTGCAAAGGGAACTGGACCACAAGGAAAAGAGCTAGCTGTTGTTGTAGATGTACGTGGCGGCGAGTTCTTCGATGAGTTAACGCATGCTTTGATCGAACTACGCAATACCCAATCAGATTTTAGATTAGTTTTTCTAGATGCCACGGATCAAGCACTTGTGCAGCGTTTTGAATCTACTCGACGACCACATCCATTGCAGGGTCAAGATCGCATTGTCGATGGCATCGCCCGCGAGCGAACAAAACTTGAGGAAGTGCGTAGTCAATGTGATGTCACAATTGATACAACTAACCTCAATGTGCATCAGTTAGAAAAACGAATTGGTGAAATCTTTGGCGCGGGTAAGTTGCAGGGGATTCGAATCAATGTCCTGTCATTTGGCTATAAATATGGGATCCCAGTAGATGCCGACCTAGTTTTAGATTGCCGATTTATTCCTAATCCACACTGGAATCCGGAGCTTCGCCCATTAACTGGATTAACTACACAGGTCAGCGAAGTTGTTTTAGCTAGTGATGGTGTGGCAGTTTTTGTGTCAAATTATGTGAAGCTGGTTAACTCAATGCTCAATGGCTATTTACGTGAAGGTAAAAAATACGTAACAATTGCAGTGGGATGTACGGGTGGAAAGCACCGCTCCGTTGCAATTACCGAAGAAATTGCGCAACAACTTAATGCATTAGGAAATGAAATATCGGCGCACCCGACCCATCGAGATGTTGGCCGCGAATAAAATCAATATTTTCTTGATTGGCTGAAGTATCAACCCAAGGTTCAGGGATTCTGGTTACGCAAAAATACTTTGACTTTCAGCCACATTCTTGGGCCGTAAGTGGTTGGATTGCCCAATGGCAATGACAGCATCAGTAAAAGACGAGCTCACTCGACTTTCCATTACTAAACCTTGCTGCCGCAAAGCCGAAGTCTCTTCACTACTGCGCTTTGCTGGTGGACTTCATATTGTGGCTGGAAAAATTGTGATTGAAGTTGAATTAGATACCTCGCAAAGTGCTCGTCGTTTACGAAAAGGTATCTCAGATATTTATGGACATGACTCCGATCTTGCAGTGCTCAGTTCTAGCGGCCTTCGAAAAGGTTCGCGTTATGTTGTTCGAGTTATTAACGAAGGCGATGCACTAGCGCGCCAAACTGGATTAGTAGATGCCAATGGACGCCCAGTTCGTGGCCTGCCACCACAAGTTGTTTCAGCGGCAATCTGTGATTCGGAAGCGGCATGGCGTGGTGCTTTCATCGCGCATGGTTCCTTGACCGAGCCAGGACGTTCTTCATCACTTGAAATTACCTGTCCCGGACCAGAAGCGGCCCTGGCATTAGTAGGTGCAGCTAGACGACTTGGCATTGTGGCAAAAGCGCGCGAAGTTCGCGGCGTTGATCGAGTTGTGATTCGAGATGGCGATGCTATTGGAGTTCTATTAACTCGCCTTGGCGCACATGAAAGTGTGATGGCTTGGGAAGAGCGACGAATGCGTCGTGAAGTTCGGGCGACGGCAAATCGTTTAGCAAACTTTGATGATGCCAACTTGCGCCGAAGTGCGCGAGCAGCGGTAGCGGCAGCGGCGCGAGTTGCCAGATCAATGGAGATTTTGGGGCCAACAATTCCAGATCACTTGAAAGAGGCAGGGGAGTTGCGGATCAACCACGGTCAGGCTTCGCTAGAAGAGTTAGGTTCACTGGCTACACCGCCAATGACAAAAGATGCGATCGCCGGACGCATCAGGCGATTACTTGCGATGGCTGATAAGCGTGCCCAAGAACTTGGAATTCCCGATACTGAAAGCGGTTTATCGCCAGATTTACTGAACTAACTCGCTGGTACAGAGTTAGGCAAAGGCTCTGGCTGGTAAGGTTTGCCCTAAGACCCCAATGTTGTGGCAGCTAATTCACCCACCACCAACGGGGCTTTCATTTTGCTTCAATCGGCAAATCTCAAGGAACCCACTTAGAGCAAGGACACATTCATGATTAATGTCGGAATTAATGGTTTTGGACGTATCGGACGCAACTTCTTCCGTGCCAGCCTGACCAACCCAAATATCAATATCGTCGGTATCAATGATTTAACACCGAATGAGACTTTGGCCCACCTTTTAAAGTATGACTCAATCTTGGGTCGCCTTGGCCTAGAAGTTACATATACCGATGACTCAATTACTGTCGGTGGCAAGACGATCAAAGTCTTCTCAGAGCGCGACCCAGCAAATCTTGCTTGGGCCTTGGTTAAGGCCGATGTCGTGGTTGAATCAACTGGAATTTTCACAAAGGCAGCCGATGCACAAAAGCACATCACGGCAGGTGCCAAGAAGGTAATTATCTCTGCGCCAGCTACCGATGAAGACATCACAATCGTGATGGGCGTAAATCACCTTGCCTACGATGGTACAAAGCACAACATTATTTCAAATGCTTCATGTACTACGAACTGCCTGGCACCAATGGCAAAGGTTTTGCAAGACAACTGGGGAATTGTTAAAGGCTTAATGACGACAATTCACGCATATACAAATGACCAGGTAATCCTTGATTTCCCTCACAAAGATCTTCGTCGCTCACGTGCGGCTGCAATCAACATGATTCCGACTTCAACCGGCGCGGCAAAGGCGATCTCACTAGTAATGCCAGAACTTAAGGGCAAGCTCGATGGATATGCCATGCGTGTTCCTGTTCCAACCGGATCAGCAACAGATCTCACAGTGGAGCTAGAAAAAGAAGCGACCGCTGAGCAAATTAATGCAGCGATGAAGGCGGCTGCAGAAGGTTCGATGAAGGGCTTTCTTTCCTACACCGAAGACCCAATCGTCTCTTCTGACATCGTGACCGATCCATCATCATGTGTATTTGATTCAGGTCTCACGAAGGTAATTGGAAATCAGGTAAAGGTCGTCGGTTGGTATGACAACGAATGGGGTTACTCAAATCGTCTGGTCGACCTAATCGATTATGTTGGCAAAACTCTCTAATGCCAGAGATTTCAACAATTGATGTAGCCGGCAAACGAGTATTTCTTCGCTGTGATCTCAACGTTCCATTGAAAGATGGAGTTATTAAAGATGATGGCCGAATCAAAGCCTCGTTGCCGACTATTTCGCTACTTCTTAAAAAAGGCGCTTCAATTGTGATCGCAGCTCATCTTGGTCGGCCAAAAAATGGTGCCACTCCGGAGCTTTCATTAGCACCAGTTGCACAAAGACTTGGTGAATTGTTAGGTCAAGAAATTAAATTTACTGGTGAGGTTACTGGTACGGGTGTTGCCGAGGTGGCAGATTCATTGCAACCCGGTGAGATTCTTTTGCTCGAAAATATTCGTTTTTCAGCCGATGAAACTAGCAAGGACGAGGCGGTGCGTAGCGCCTTTGCCCAAGAGTTAGCGAAGTTAGCTGATTTTTATGTCGGCGATGGTTTCGGCGCCGTTCACCGTAAGCACGCATCGGTATTTGATCTGCCAAAGCTTTTGCCTCACGCAGCTGGAACTTTAGTTGCCGCCGAAGTAGAAGTATTGAAAAAATTGACCCAGAACCCACAGCGACGATTTGCCGTTGTTTTGGGTGGATCAAAGGTCTCGGACAAACTAGGCGTCATTGAAAATCTTCTAGGCAAGGTCGATCTGCTTGCTATTGGTGGCGGAATGGTTTTTACCTTTTTGAAGGCACAAGGCAAGGAGATTGGAACATCGTTAGTTGAAAATGAGATGGTCGATGTCGTTAAGGGTTTAATCGCAATGGCTGAGAAAAACGACGTTCGACTTTTATTGCCGACGGATATTGTTGTTGCGCCAACCTTCGCAGCCGATGCCACGCCTACTCTCGTATCAGCCGATGCAATTCCATCTGATCAAATGGGATTAGACATTGGACCAGAATCTGCCGCAGCCTTTGCTGCCGAAATCATCACATGCAAAACAGTGTTTTGGAACGGTCCTATGGGCGTCTTTGAATTTCCTAACTTTGCCGCCGGAACTAAAACAGTTGCCCAGGCGCTGACTCAAGTTTCTGGAATTTCAGTCGTCGGTGGGGGAGATTCAGCGGCAGCGGTACGGGCCCTTGGTTTTGCCGATTCCCAGTTCGGTTATATTTCAACAGGTGGCGGGGCATCACTTGAATATCTTGAAGGCAAAGAACTTCCAGGATTAAAAGCTTTAGAATTAATCTAAGTAAATATCTAAAAAGGAGAATGTAATGCGTAAACCATTAATGGCTGGCAACTGGAAGATGAATCTCAATCATCTGGAAGCGATTGCCGTTGCCCAAAAGTTAGTTTATGGATTAGATGACAAGGATTTCGACGCGGTAGATGTCGCAGTCATTCCACCTTTCACTGATATTCGCTCGATTCAAACATTGGTTGATGGCGATCGTTTGCGCTTGCAGTACGGCGCCCAAGACCTATCACCAGATGCAAGTGGCGCCTTCACCGGCGATATTTCTGGATCAATGCTAAAAAAACTTGGTTGCACTTATGTTGTGATTGGACACTCAGAGCGTCGCGCCATTCACAATGAAAGCGATGCCCTCATTAACCGAAAGATCAAAGCGGCCTTAGCTAACGAGTTAACGCCAATTTTCTGTGTTGGTGAGGAACTGGCAATTCGCGAAGGTGGAACACATGTTAGTCATGTGATTCGTCAGGTACGCGCTGGCCTAGCAGGTTTCACCAAACCAGAACTGAAAAAAATAGTTATGGCTTATGAGCCAGTGTGGGCGATCGGTACCGGCAAGACAGCTACGCCGGAAGATGCTCAAGAAGTTTGCGCTGCGATCCGAGAAGAGATTGAAAATATCGGTTCTCCGGAAATCGCTGCCAACATGCGCATCCTGTACGGCGGCTCGGTGAAGTCCTCAAATATCGTTGAGATCATGAAAAAAGCAGATGTCGATGGCGCATTAATTGGCGGTGCCAGCCTTGATCCAGAGGAATTGGCCAAGATTGCCAAGTTCCACGCGGTCACCGAGTAAGCCTTACCCCCATCGGGCGGGTATCCTTACCCCCTACGAACTAGGAGTTTAAGAACAGTGAAACTAGGTCTTTCAATCGCGTTAATCGTTACCAGCGTCCTCATGATCCTTTTGGTTCTTCTTCACAAGGGCAAGGGCAGCGGAATGTCGGATCTATTTGGTGGCGGCATTTCATCAAACTATGGTGGATCGTCAGTTGTCGAGCGCAATCTAGATCGCCTTACTATCGTTGCTGGTGGAGTGTGGTTTGCGCTAGTCGTTGCACTCTCACTGGTTCTTAAGTAATTAGCGTTACAAATCATCTGTTCACGTTTTAACTGTTAAAGGGGAGTCTCATGGCAAGTGCAATTCGTGGAAGTCGTGTCGGAGCCGGACCAATGGGCGAGGCAGAGCGCGGCGATTCAATTGCACGCGCCTACGTTTCATATTTCTGTGCAAACGGACATGAAGTTCGTCCCTCATTTGCTGTTGAAGAAACCGTTGTCATTCCAGCCGAGTGGGATTGCCCAAAGTGTGGTTACCCAGCTGGCCGCGACCGTAACAATCCGCCAAGTCCAGAGAAAAATGTTCCATACAAAACACACTTGGCCTACGTTAAAGAGCGTCGCACCGATTCCGAAGGTGAGCGGTTACTAGAAGAAGCGCTACGCAAACTTCGCGGAGATGACGAAGCTTAAAAAAAGATTAAAGAGAATGTGCGGCTTTCAAAAGCTGACTAATACCCACAGTTCGATTTACTAGATTAAATCGAAGGAGTGGGTATTTTCTTTGCGCCAAGGCGCGTGCATCACCAAGTGCTTGCGCAGCAACCAAGGTTTGAAAGCCAAAACTTTGTCCCGGTATCGCAATATCCTGATCGACATCACCAGTAATAGTTAAGAAGGCTCCGTTTTGTTGACCACCTTTATGAAACTGTCCGGTGGAGTGAAGAAATCGTGGCCCCCAACCAAAGGTAACGGGACGTCCAGATTTTTGGGCGAGTAGTGATCGCAGCTCCATAATGTTGGCATCATCTCTTCGATCAAGATAGGCCATGATTGCAATGTATCCATCAGCTGGAATACGAGAAATTAATTGGCGCAGCGCATCGGCGCAGTTTTCTCCTGCACCAAATATCTCTATCTCGGCATCAACGCGATCGGCGGTAAATGGTGGCAGAACCCCACCCCATTCGTTGAGAAGTGCCGATGTAGCCTCTTTTGCTTCAGTAACATTTGGTTGATTGAAAGGATCAACTTCGAGTGCAACGCCGATTAGGGCAGTAATCCATTCCCAAACAATAAATTGCGAAGCTAGATCTGCGGTAATAACTAGATCGGCGCTACCGGCAAAGGCCACGGTAAATGCATCTCCTTGAGTATTAGTTGCAAGATCATCAACAACTACCGGAAGTCGACCCACTTCATTTTTACCCGTTGATTCGGCAACTAATTGTTCAATCCAATCACTTAAACCAGGCATGTCGCTTCCCGTATCGGTGATTGCAAGATATTGACCAGAAATGTACGAGAGCGCAAAGGCCAAGTCACAGACTAATTGTGGATTTGAAATAAAAGATTTCTTTGTATCACTTGCATTATCGAGCAAAACTGAAACATCTACGCCAATTAACGCTGCCGGTAGTAATCCAAAGGCAGAGAGAACGCTAAATCGGCCACCAACGTGTGGATCGGCATTAACGACTGTGAACCCACTCTGTCGAACATCATTATCAAGTGGGGAGCCAGGATCAGTAACAAAGATCATGTGATCAACCGGATTTAAATCTGCCTCTCTAAAAGCGTTTTCAAACAATGCTCGCTGTGATGCGGTCTCAATGGTTGAGCCAGATTTTGAACTGACAACAACGATTGAAGTACTCAAATCTAAAGCCAGGGCATGTGCAATGTAGTTGGGATCAGTTGAGTCAAGGATAAAAAGTTGCTTTGAATAAGTTTGCGCAATTACTTCCGGGCCAAGTGAAGAGCCACCCATTCCGCACAAAATGACATGTATTTTCGCTCGGTGCTTTGCTGACAGCGCATCTAAAGTTGGCAGTAAATCACGTGATTGTTCCGGAAGATCAATCCAATTAAGTCGAACCGCTGCCTCAACTGCAGCATCCATGCCCCAGAGGTTTGCATCTTTAGCAGCTAATCGATTGTGAGCGGCCAGTAAGGCTAAGTAGTGCGCAGAATTTCGATCGATTGATTGAAGTGCTTTACCGGAAATTTCAAACATAAATCAAATCGCTGCCTTTACATTAGTGAGTAACTCTTCCCAAGCCTGAGCAAATTTTTTAACTCCATCAATTTCGAGTTCAGTCGTCACCGTATCCAGTGAAATCCCAAGATCACCTAGTGCTTTTAAAATCTGCACCGCGTTTTGATAATTGCCAGTAACTGTGTCGCCTCGAACAACTCCATGATCAACAAAGGCATCAAGAGTTGTTTGTGGCATTGTGTTAACCGTGTGCGGTGCTACCAATTCGACAACGTACTGAGTATCTGGATAAGCCGGATTTTTCACTCCAGTAGATGCCCACAGTGGTCGCTGCTTATGTGCTCCTTTGGAAATTAATTTAGACCACCGATCAGATTTAAACTTGTCTTCAAATAGTTGGTAGGCCAAATGCGCATTAGCAATGGCGGCGCGACCTAATAATTCCTTAGCTGCCTCGCTGCCATTTGCGGTAAGCAAAGCATCGACTGATGAGTCAATTCGACTAATAAAGAACGAGGCGACTGAGTGAATTACTGAAGGTTCGCTACAGAGTTCAAGACCACTCATGTAGGCATCAATAACTTGGCCATATCTTTTGATCGAAAAGATCAGAGTCACATTGACGGAAATTCCGGCTGCGATCAGCGCGGTAATCGCTGGTAATCCTTCGATCGTCGCCGGTACTTTAATCATGAGATTTGGACGATCAATAATCGACCATAACTTCTTGCCAGCTTCGATAGTGGCCGTTGAATCATGGGCTAACCGAGGATCAACTTCAATACTGACTCGACCATCAACGCCCTTACTGCTGTGAAAAATTGGCGCGAGTAAATCACAAGCGGCACGCACATCATCGGTCGTTAACTTTTGAACTATCTCATCGACCGTAGATCCGCGCATCGCAGCGATATCTTCGGCATACTCTGTGCCGGCACTAATTGCCGCACTAAAAATACTGGGATTAGTAGTTACTCCTACGACACCGCTGTGCGCAATTCTGGCTGGCAAGGAATGAGAATCCGTCCCCGAAATCTTTGCGCGCGATAAATCATCTAGCCAAATCGATGTACCGCTTGCGGCTAGTTGTTCTACATTCACTTCAGCGCCGCCTTTACCTGGCTAACAATATTTTCAACGGTAAAGCCAAACTCTTTAAATAAACGCTTGGCATCAGCTGAAGCACCGTAGTGTTCTAGTGAGATTGCGATCCCGCTATCGCCGATTAGCTCGCGCCAACCTTGGGCGATGCCAACTTCAATACTAACTTTGAGTACACCTGGCGTGAGGACTGAATCCTTATAACTTTGATCTTGCTCAGCAAACCACTCCAAACATGGTGCGCTGACTACGCGAGTGCTGATGCCATGCTCAATCAATTTCCTTTGTGCATCCAAGGCCAGCGCTAACTCGGAGCCAGTTGCAATCAGAATTACTGTGGCATTGGCGTTGTCTTTGATCACATAGGCACCTTGTGCAACGCCATCGACTGATGCACAAACGGTTCGGTCTATGACCGGCAAGTTCTGTCTTGATAACAAAATACCGGTAGCTCGGCCTCGAACCATAATCTTTTTGTAGGCTGCGGTAACTTCATTGGCATCGCCTGGGCGTACAACATCTAAACCAGGGATAGCACGAAGTGCGGCAAAGTGTTCAATCGGTTGATGCGTTGGACCATCTTCACCAACTCCGATGGAATCGTGAGTCCAGACAAAGAGAGCGGGAATTTGCATAAGCGCAGCTAATCGAACCGCTGGTCGCATGTAATCGCTGAATACGGCAAAAGTTCCGCCGAAGCAACGTGTTAATCCATGCAAAGTGATTCCATTGAGAATTGCGCCCATCGCATGTTCACGAATTCCAAAGTGAATAATACGACCGTAAGGAGAGGCACCATCGATAGCGCTGCTTGCGGGCAAGAAAGAGCCGCCGCCTTTTATACTGGTGTTGTTTGAACCAGCTAGATCGGCCGATCCCCCCCAAAATTCTGGCAGTTTTTTAGCTATTGCATTTATGACTTCACCCGAAGCAGCGCGCGTTGCAACTTCTTTGCCGCTTTCAAAAACAGGCAGTTCGCTATCCCAACCAACAGGAAGTGAGTTACTGCGAAGACGGGTTAACAGCTCATCTTTATCTGGATTGGCAGTTTTCCATTTTTCAAAGTTTGCATTCCAAATCTGCCTCGCATCTGCACCGCGTGCTTTTACATTTCTCGCATGTGCTAACACCTCTGCTGGCATTGCAAAATCTTCTTCGGGATTCAAACCTAATGCGATTTTAGTTGCCGCAACTTCTTCACTTCCAAGTGCCGATCCATGAGAACTGGCAGTGCCTTGCGCTTTCGGCGCCGGCCAAGCAATGACCGTCTTCAAGCGAATAAGAGTTGGTCTTTCAATTTGATTTTTTGCTTCAGTCAAAGCGCCATCTAATGCAACCAGATCAACATCACCGTTAGCCAAGGCGTTTACGTCAATAACCTGCCATCCGTATGCGCGGTATCTAGCAGAAACATCTTCAGTAAAGGCGTTATGCGTATCGCCTTCAATGGAAATTCGATTGTCATCATAAATAAGATTGAGGTTTCCAAGTTGTTGTGTTCCGGCCAGCGAGCAGGCTTCGGAAGAGATTCCCTCTTGTAAATCACCATCGGAACAGATAACCCAGATTGAGTGATCAAAGACCGAAGTATTTTTGACAGCAGTTGGATCAAGTAATCCACGCTCATATCTAGCAGCCATAGCCATTCCAACGGCCGCGCCAACACCCTGACCAAGTGGCCCAGTTGTCATTTCAATACCAGCGGTATGCCCAAACTCTGGATGGCCCGGTGTTAACGATCCCCATGTTCTAAAACTTTCTAAGTCAGCCATTTCAAGGCCGTAGCCACTTAAGAAAAGTTGAATGTATAAAGTCAATGATGAATGGCCACACGAGAGAATAAAACGATCGCGACCTAACCAGTGTGGATCACTGGGATCATGTATTAAGTGTCGCTGAAAAAGTGAGTATGCAACTGGAGCAAGTGACATCGCAGTTCCGGGATGGCCATTTCCAACTTTTTGCACCGCATCAGCGGCTAAGGCACGAGCATATGCAATCACTTGGTCATCTAATTTTGTCCAGTTGTGCAGAGTGCTCATTGTTTACCCATTCTGATTTGTGTTGATAGCCAAACTCGCCACGCTGCGATCCATAAAATTGAGGCACCTAATAAATGAAGCCCAACCAAAATTGCTGGTACTCCCATAAAATATTGAACATATCCAATTAAGCCTTGACCCAGCGCAATAATGGTAAAGGTGCGCAATTTACGTTTAGTTTCGGTGGAGGTACCAGTTGCAACATAGAGCGCAAGCGTTAAACCAAAGAGAAAGATGACAGCGTCGGCGTGCAAGATCGCAACTGAACGGATGTCAAAATTAAATCGCTGCGCCTTAATATCTCCAGCATGAGGTCCGGAACCAGTGACAATAGTTCCCAAAATCATCACTAGAAATGTAATCACAACGTGGGCAAGTGCCAGACGTTTGATTAATGTCGTGCGTTCAACATTTTCTGAAGGCGCAAAACGTCGAACGTGGATAGACGTTGCACCAGCGATCAAAATCATCGACAACAGTAAATGTCCGGCAACTGGAATCGGATTAAGATCGGTAAGAACAGTAATTCCGCCCAGAACGCCTTGACCGAATATTCCTAGAAATTGTCCAGCAGCTAACGCTCGCAAATCCTTTCGACCACTTCGCAAAACCGCGATGACAACTACGAGCGCGGCAAGCACCAATGCAAAAGTAAGCATGCGATTTCCAAATTCGATCCATACATTTAATACAGGTTCAGCTTGATGAGGCACCGGGGTGTAAGAACCGGGGGTGCACTCTGGCCAGGTGGGACATCCCAAGCCCGAACCAGTTAAGCGAACCGCCCCGCCAGTGACAACTAAGGCCGCTTGCAAAAAGAGCAAAACCCCGCTCGCTGGTCCTAAAATTCGGGAAGAGTTAAAGCGGGATACGGGCATGGCCTAAGCCTATTGACCCGCAGCGCCGGCGCATCTCAACTGGCAATGGGTGTCGAATTACGACACAATAGTGTTGTGAAATTAAGTGGCGCAGCCCCGGTCGTGGAAGATGCACGTACCCGCGACCTCGTAGCCCGCTCAATCCTAGAAAATGGGCCATCTACTGCGGCGGTTTTGAGCCTTCGATTAAATCTGACCGCAACTGGCATCAGACGCCATTTAGATCTGCTCGTCTCCGATGGTGTTTTAGAAGCTCGCGAACCTAAATCGGCAGGGTTACGCGGTCGTGGTCGTCCATCAAAAGTTTTTGTTATGTCCGATAAAGGCCGGGAACAGTTTGAGCATTCATACGATGATTTAGCAGTTGCGGCACTCAAATTTATGTCGGCAAATAATGGCGCACACATGGTCCATGAATTCGCGCAATCACGCGCCGATGACATCGAGCGTAAATCTTTGATTGCGATAGCGGAAAAATCAGACAAAATAAGCGGCCTTGCGGAATTTCTTACGGATCAGGGATATGCCGCAAGTGTTGATGAAAAAACTATGGGTAAAGAGTTAATTCAACATCATTGCCCAATCGCACACGTTGCAGCTGAGTTTCCACAATTGTGCGAAGCCGAAACAAGTGCACTTTCAAAAATTCTCGGTACGCATGTTCAACGATTAGCAACTATTGCTCATGGCGATGGTGTTTGCACAACTTTTATTCCGGCAAATTCAAACCTTACAAAAACAATAGAAAAAGGAGTACGCGCATGACAACAGCACATCCAGAGCTAGAGGGTCTTGGAAACTACGAATACGGTTGGTCAGATAAAAGTGATGCTGGCGAAAATGCCAAGCGTGGAATTAACGAAGAAGTAGTTCGCGATATTTCACAAAAGAAATCTGAGCCACAGTGGATGCTCGATCTTCGCTTAAAGGGTTTAGCATTATTTGAAAAGAAACCAATGCCAAATTGGGGTTCAGACCTGTCAGGAATTTTCTTTGACACGATCAAATACTTTGTTCGTTCAACTGAAAAGCAAGCAACCACCTGGGATGACTTGCCAGATGAAATCAAAAACACCTACGATCGTTTAGGTATTCCAGAAGCTGAAAAGCAACGTTTAGTTTCCGGCGTTGCAGCGCAGTATGAATCTGAAGTTGTTTATCACTCAATCCGCGAAGATTTAGCGGCTCAAGGCGTGATCTTTTTAGATACAGATTCTGCTCTTAAAGAGCATCCAGAGCTTTTCAAAGAGTATTTCGGAACCGTTATTCCAGTGGGCGACAATAAATTTGCTGCGCTTAACACTTCAGTGTGGTCAGGTGGATCATTTATCTACGTACCAAAAGGCGTTCATGTAGATATTCCATTACAGGCATATTTCCGCATTAATACTGAAAACATGGGACAGTTTGAGCGCACCTTGATCATCGCTGATGAAGATTCCTACATTCATTATGTCGAGGGTTGCACTGCGCCAATTTACAAATCAGATTCACTGCACTCAGCAGTAGTTGAAATCATTGTTAAAAAGGGTGCTCGAGTTCGTTACACCACGATTCAAAACTGGTCGAATAATGTGTACAACTTAGTTACCAAGCGAGCAACATGCGCCGAAGGTGCAACTATGGAATGGGTAGATGGAAACATTGGCTCAAAGGTAACTATGAAGTACCCATCGATCTTTTTGATGGGCCCACATGCAAAGGGTGAGACTTTGTCACTTGCCTTTGCCGGTGAAGGACAACATCAAGATTCAGGCGCGAAGATGGTTCACGCAGCACCGTACACATCATCATCAGTCATCTCTAAATCTGTAGCTCGTGGTGGCGGACGTACCTCATACCGTGGCTTAGTCCAGGTACAAGAAGGTGCGCATCATTCAAAGAGCACTGTCAAATGTGATGCGCTTTTGGTTGACACTATTTCTCGCTCCGATACTTATCCATATGTTGACATCCGTGAAGATGATGTCTCAATGGGTCACGAAGCAACAGTTTCCAAAGTCAGCGATGATCAACTCTTTTACCTCATGTCTCGTGGATTAAACGAGGATGAAGCAATGGCCATGATTGTTCGTGGTTTCATTGAACCAATTGCCCGCGAACTTCCAATGGAGTACGCACTTGAACTCAATCGTTTAATTGAACTTCAGATGGAAGGCGCTGTCGGTTAATGTCTGTTCTTGCAACTAATTACTTAACGCCTTCTGGACGTGAAGAAGCTTGGCGTTTTACGCCACTGAAACGTCTTCGAGGACTTCACGATGGCGTTGCCGTTGTGGGGGAGCGAAGTTCCCTGATCGCTAAAGCGGCTTTGCCAGCGGGAGTAACTTTTACTCGCGAAAATCTGGAGCCACTTGCTGAAAGCGACGATGTAATTATTGGTCGAATTCGTGGAGCAGGTACTGCAGTTGCTCATCTTGCGGTAGCTACCAATTATGAGATCGCAGAGCCGATTTTTCTAGGTCGATCAGCCGGATCACTTGATTCCGCCGAGTTTTCACGTGTTCGAATTTCACTAGGGGCGCATGCACGCGCAACTGTGGTGATTGAAAACACGACAGATACTGTATTGGCTGAAGATATTGAAATATCGCTGGCCCCAGGTTCGAATTTAAAGTTCGTGACTTTGCAAGAGTTCGAATCGAAATCTGTCTACACGGCCAGACACCATGCAGTAATTGATAAAGATGCAACATTTAAATCAATTACGGTCACTGTTGGTGGCGACGTTGTACGAATTCTGCCAACAGTGGAATTTACGGCGCCGGGTGCTTCAGCTAATTTACTAGGGGTGTACTTTGCCACGGCAGGTCAGTTCTTCGAACACCGCATACATGTAGATCACGCTGTTCCACATGCAAAATCAAATGTTAATTACAAGGGTGCATTAGCTGGTCAAGATGCTCATACCGTCTGGATTGGGGATGTTTTAATCCGCGCGGCGGCAGAGGGCACGGACACTTACGAACTTAATCGCAATTTACTGCTTAGCGATGGAGCTCGCGCTGACTCAGTACCAAATCTTGAAATTGAAACTGGCGAGATTATTGGGGCGGGGCATGCAAGTACCACTGGTCGCTTTGACGATGAGCAACTCTTTTACCTGATGTCTCGCGGTATTGCGATGCATGATGCACGTCGCTTAGTAGTTCGTGGTTTCTTTAACGAGATTGTCACTGAGATTGGTGATCAAGTAATTCAGGATCGCATCATGGATCGTATCGATGGTGAATTAGAAAAAGCGGCACACAATGGCTGACTTACAACTAGATCAAATTATTGAAGGAAAGCCAGTTCTTCTTGAAAAAGAGGGTAAGAGTATTTGCCTTGCCCGAGTTGGCAACGAGGTATTTGCAGTTGCAGATACATGCACTCACTCCGATGCTTCTTTATCTGAAGGAGATGTCACCGGCTTTAAGATCGAATGCTGGCTACATGGTGCTGAGTTTGATCTACGTACAGGTGTTGCTCTCACCCTTCCAGCGAACATAGCTTTGCAAACATATTCGGTAGCGATCGACGGAAACTCCGTCACGGTAGAGATTTAGTAACGAGAAAAGAGAGAGAAAATGAGCACACTAGAAATTCGTGACCTACATGTTTCGGTAGATACAGATAATGGAACCGTTGAGATTCTTAAGGGAGTAGATCTCACAATTAAATCGGGCGAGACCCACGCGATCATGGGTCCAAATGGCTCCGGAAAATCAACGCTTGCTTATTCAATTGCCGGTCATCCTAAATACACGATAACAAGTGGTTCGGTCACGCTAGATGGTGCCGATGTACTAGAGATGACTGTTGATGAGCGAGCAAAGGCAGGTTTGTTCCTTGCGATGCAGTATCCAGTAGAAGTTCCAGGAGTGTCAGTCTCTAATTTTTTGCGTACAGCGGCAACCGCGCTTCGCGGTGAAGCACCAAAGCTTCGTACATGGGTAGGAGAAGTAAAGGGTGCAATGGAAGCACTCAGCATGGATCCATCCTTTGCTACTCGTAATGTCAATGAAGGTTTCTCAGGTGGCGAGAAAAAGCGACATGAAATTATGCAGCTAGAACTATTGAAGCCAAAGATGGCTATTTTAGATGAGACTGACTCAGGCCTAGATGTTGATGCGCTCCGTATTGTTTCCGAGGGTGTTAATCGCGCTAAGGATACAAACAACTTAGGTGTCATCTTGATTACGCACTACACCCGTATTTTGCGATACATCAAGCCTGATTTTGTGCACGTGTTTGCAAATGGTCGCATCGTTGAACAAGGCGGACCAGAACTTGCTGAAAAACTTGAAGCAAATGGTTATGCCGATTACGTGAGTAAGTAAGAGTTTTAATGGTGCTCAACGTTGCCGATATCCGAAAAGATTTCCCAATCTTTACTCGGACTATTCGGGGTGGTAAAAAACTTGTTTATCTAGACAGTGGAGCCACCAGCCAGAAACCGTTAGCGGTAATTGAAGCGGAGAGTAGCTTTTATAAGTTACATAACGCGGCAGTTCATCGCGGTGCACACCAGTTAGCCGAAGAGGCAACTGATGCTTACGAGAGTGCGCGTGAAAAAGTTGCGGCTTTTTTAGGAGCCCAGGCCGCTGAAATTGTTTTTACAAAGGGTGCAACTGAGTCTCTGAATTTAATTGCCTATGCAATGGGGAATGCAGCCCCTGGTTCACGATATTTCCTATCTCCACAAGATGGCATCGTTGTCACTGAAATGGAGCATCACGCCAATCTAATTCCTTGGCAACAGTTAGCGGCTCGAACTGGCGCTACCTTGTCGTGGTTTGAAGTGACCCCCGATGGAAGGCTTGATCTTTCAAATATTGATCAAGTAATTACCCCTAATACAAAAGTTGTTGCGCTAACTCATCAATCAAATGTTTTGGGCACGATTAATCCGTTAGCGGCCATTGTTGCGCGTGCGCACGAAGTAGGCGCAGTCGTCGTGTTGGATGCATGTCAATCGGCTCCGCACATGCCAATTGATGTAAAAAAACTCGGTGTGGATTTTCTCGCTTTTTCTGGCCATAAAGCGGTGGGGCCAACTGGTGTTGGAGTCTTGTGGAGTTCCCAACTTGAAGATTTACCACCATTTCTTTTTGGTGGATCTATGATTGAAAATGTCACGATGACATCGGCAACGTGGGCTCCGGCACCGAAGAGATTTGAAGCTGGAGTTCCCAATATGGCCCAAGCCGTCGGACTCGGGGCAGCGTTAGATTATTTAACTAACATAGGAATGGATAAAATTCACGAGCACGAAATGACTCTGACTGGTTATTACTTAAATAAGCTACAGGAAGTGAAGGATCTTAAAATTATTGGTCCAACTAATCTCGAACTACGTGGGGCGGCAATCTCATTTACGGTCGGCGATATTCATCCACATGATCTAGGCCAGTATTTAGATAGCCAAGGAATTGCAGTTCGTACTGGGCATCACTGTTGTTGGCCATTGACCAGAAAATTAGGAGTTCCGGCAACGACTCGTGCATCTCTTTATTTTTACAATGACGAATCAGAGGCCGATCTTTTAGTTGAGGCAATTCACGGCGCCCAGAGATATTTCGCATAATGGAACTAGATACGCTCTATCAAGAAGTGATCTTGGATCATTATAAGCATCCGCTCAACAAAGGATTAGCGCCCGCTTATTCTGCCCAGGTTCACCATATAAATCCCAGCTGTGGCGATGAGATCACACTGAACTTGTTATCGGAAAATGGATTAGTCAAGGCGATTACGTGGGATGGGTTGGGTTGCTCGATTTCACAGGCGAGTGTTTCAATCGTCAGCGACTTACTCGTCAATAAGACATTAGACCAGGCCGACCATATCGTCGCTGAGTTCATCGAACTGATGCACAGTAAGGGCACCAAAGAAGGTAACTCAGAAGTTCTTGAAGATGCCGTTGCATTAGCGGGAGTATCTAAGTTTCCAGCTCGAATTAAATGTGCATTGTTAGGGTGGATGGCCTTTAAGGATGCATCGACTAGAATTACAACCAAGAGCGAGGGAGTTTAAAATGACAACAACTGTTGATGATGTAACTGAAGCGATGAAAGATGTAGTCGATCCTGAACTTGGCATCAATGTGGTAGATCTAGGTCTGATCTATGACGTTATGGTTGATGAAGCAAATATTGCCATTTTAAATATGACGCTTACTTCTGCGGCCTGTCCATTACAGGATGTAATTGAAGATCAAACCCGCGCTGCCTTAGCTGGTATGACAACAGATGTAAAAATTAATTGGGTGTGGATGCCGCCTTGGGGTCCAGACAAGATTAGCGACGATGGAAGAGATCAGCTGCGTGCTCTCGGCTTTACGGTTTAACTATGTCGATGCAGGGCATGTGGATGGCCCATCGCTCTATGACGGCCGATTCATCGGTTAAAGAACAAAAATTAAAGCCAGGAACGATCAAGCGGATTTTTTCGTTTGCTCGTCCATATCGAAAAAACATCATCATCTTTCTTGCAACCGTCGTTGTAGATGCTGCGTTAGTAGTTGCAACGCCGCTACTTCTCAAACGGTTAATAGATGAAGGCGTCATTCCAAAAAACGGAGACGTTATTACTAATTTAGCCATAATGGTTGGTTTACTTGCAATTGCTGATGCCGGTTTTAATATGCTCGGTCGCTATTTCTCTTCCCGAATCGGTGAAGGGCTTATTTATGATTTGAGATCCTTAGTTTTTGCGCACGTACAAAAGCAATCGATCGCCTTTTTTACGCGCACTCAAACCGGAGCCTTAATCTCGCGAATTAATTCCGATGTGATCGGTGCCCAGCAAGCCTTTACCGCAACACTTTCAGGTGTTGTTAGTAATGTCGTTTCACTATTTTTAGTCGGAATTACCATGTTAATTCTCTCGTGGCAGATCACGATTTTTTCTCTGATTCTTCTTCCAGTCTTTTTAATCCCCACTAAATGGGTAGGTCGTCGCTTGCAATCCCTGACGCGTGAATCATTTGGCGTTAACGCCGAAATGTCGAGCACCATGACCGAGCGCTTTAATGTCTCTGGTGCGATGTTAGTTGCACTTTACGGTGAGCCAGCCCGTGAGCGGGAATACTTTAGAAGTCGAGCCAGACGCGTTGCCGACATCGGAATAAAGATGGCCATGCTCAACCGGCTATTTTTTATCGCACTTACAAGCGTCGCCGCTGTAGCTACCGCCTTTGCCTATGGAATCGGTGGTCACCTTGCGATCAGTGGGGGAGTAACGGTTGGAACACTGCTGGCGATTACAGCTTTATTAGCCCGCTTATATGGTCCGTTGACTGCCCTTTCTAATGTTCGAATTGATGTTATGACATCACTTGTCTCATTTGAAAGAGTATTTGAAGTTTTGGATTTAGAGCCGATGGTAAAAAATCGCGAGAATGCGATCGAGTTGAAAACACATGGGACTCGAATTGAATTTAAAAACGTTGATTTCTCATATCCACGCGCCGAAGAGATCTCGATAGCATCGCTGGAGTCAGCGGCTAAAGCTGAGACCGTGCAAAGTGGACAGGTATTGAAATCATTATCTTTTGAAGTTGCACCTGGCACTACAACGGCGCTGGTTGGCCCTTCAGGTGCGGGTAAAACAACTATCAGCGCGCTACTTCCAAGACTTCACGATGTGACTTCTGGTTCGATTGAAATTGATGGACATGATATTCGCGATTTAACATTAGAATCTCTTCGAGATTCAATCGGCGTTGTTATGCAAGATGCACATCTATTCCACGAGAGTATCGCCGAGAATTTGCGGTATGCAAAGCAAGATGCAACCGAACAGGAAATGCAGGCAGCATGTGAATCTGCTCAAATATGGGGTCTAGTAAGTTCACTACCTAACGGACTTGAGACCATGGTCGGTGAACGTGGACATCGTTTGTCAGGTGGCGAGAAGCAACGTTTAGCGATCGCACGTTTGCTTTTGAAATCTCCTTCAATTGTAATTTTAGATGAAGCAACCGCGCATTTAGACTCTGAAAATGAACAATTAGTACACGCTGCTCTGCAAAGTGCTCTCAAGGATCGCACTAGTATTGTAATCGCCCATCGCCTGAGCACAGTTCGTGACGCCGATCAGATTTTAGTATTAGAGCAAGGCACAATTGTGGAGCGTGGAACGCACGAACAGTTGATCGCTCAAGGTGGGCTCTACTCTGAACTCTATAACCGTCAGGATTTATCGGGTGCGGCGGATCAAAATTCTGCCGTAGATAACTAGCCCACCAAAAAATATCCATTGCAACGCGTAAGCCATATGTGGGCCATCGCTAAGTTCGGGTAATTGCGCAGTTACTTCTGGAGTTAATTCTGGCGTAGAGCCGCTGAGTAAGTCGATGTAGAAGGCATCTGTCTTCACTTCTTTTTGGGCATTGAGTTTTCGAATCAGAGATTCACCATCGCCGGGGAGTGCAAAAAATGAACCCCGAGGAAGTGAAGAGTCCAAGCGCATACGGCCGCTAATTGAAACTTCACCAACTGGAACATCAGTGACGACGGGCGGGGTTAAGGCAGTGGCTCCTGCTTGTACCCATCCTCGATCTACCCAAAAACGTTGACCGCTATTTGAATTAAACAAAGTTAAAACTTCGAAGCCATATTTTCCTTCAAAGTATCGGTTACGTAACAAGATCTGTTCGCGTGGATCGAACTCTCCAACCGTTGTAACTGAGCTCCACTCAGAGCGGGAAGGATTAGCGGCGACTTCAGCTAATGAAACGGCCGGCTGGGTAATGCGCTCTTTAATCTCAGTATTTCTAGCATGGCGATCAACTCCTCGTTGATACTGCCACTGGGTCGCCCAAATGCATAAAACAATAAGCGCAAGGGCGATCAATGATTTAAAAAAAGCCCACGGCTCTTTTGTCTTAGTAGCGTCCGTCATAAAAACAATTACCGCTTACTCGAGTGCGCGTGGATTTTCTTTAACAATATCGGCTCCACGAGTTATGGTCTCTCGGCCGGCGTTAGCAATTACAACTGCAAAATATGGCAAAGTCACGGCGCCAAGAAGTGCAAACCAACGGTAAGGACTTGGCAAGATAACAGTTAAAATAAAACAGCCAGTTCGAATCATCATGGAAATGAAATAGCGTTTCTGTCGGCCGGCTTGATCTCGAGTAAGTGCGGCTGGAGCACTCGTTATCTCGAAGATTTTCTTTTCTTTGGCCATGTCGCAAGAGTAGTGCCCGACGCGGTTAGGCGCTTCTTTTGAATACTCAAAGGTAGCCACTAGGTTTTAACTATGAGTTCAATCGCACTAGTGACCGGTGGAAATCGCGGAATCGGTCTGGCTATTGCCCATGCGTTGCGTGCTGCCGGCCATGAAGTCGTAGTCACTTTTCGAAGTGGTAATCCACCCGAAGGTTTCAACTCGGTCATGATGGATGTAACAGATTCAGAGTCCGTTGATTCAGCTTTTTCGCAGATTGAGGAAAAGTGGGGGAGCCCCGAAATCATTGTCGCTAATGCTGGTATCACTAAAGATGGCTTAGTCCTTCGAATGAGCGATGAAGATTTTGAATCTGTCATCGATGCAAATTTATCTGGAGCATTTCGTGTGGCCCGTCGCGCGACTAAAGGTTTATTAAAATTAAAAAAAGGTCGATTAATTTTCGTGGGTTCAGTCGTCGGCGCACTCGGTTCGGCCGGACAAGTAAATTACGCGGCCTCAAAATCTGGATTACTAGGTATGGCCAGATCATTTGCTCGCGAACTTGGCTCTCGCTCGATCACGGCGAACGTAATTGCACCAGGTTTTGTTGAGACCGATATGACATCAACACTTGATGAGAAGCGTCGAAGCGAAATAGTTTCATCTATTCCTTTGCGCCGTTTTTGTTCACCTGAAGAAATTGCAGAAGTTGTCGCTTTCATCGCTTCACCAGCAGCGGCATATATAACAGGAGCGCTAATTCCAGTAGACGGTGGATTAGGGATGGGGCATTAAATGGGAATTTTAGAGGGCAAAAAGATTTTAGTAACCGGTGTTCTAACTGATGCCTCCATTGCATTCCACATTGCCCGTCTTGCCCAAGAACAGGGCGCGCAGGTTGTTCTCTCTTCATACGGTCGGGTACTTTCTTTAACAACTCGAATCTCCGCCAGACTTCCGATGCCGGCACCGATTATTCAATTAGATGTCACCAATGATGAAGATCTCGCAGAATTAGAAGTTCGCGTGCGGGAACATTTTCCAGGTGGTTTAGATGGCGTGGTGCACTCCATTGGCTTTGCGCCAGAGTCAGCGCTAGGTGGAAACTTTCTCAATACCTCTTGGGAAGACGTGGCAACGGCGATGCATGTCTCGGCTTTTTCCTTGAAATCTTTAACAATGGCAGCTAGGCCGTTGATGAAAAACGGTGGATCAGTTGTGGGCCTCGATTTCGATGCCACTGTTGCCTGGCCAAAGTATGACTGGATGGGTGTTGCTAAAGCTGCCCTTGAATCCACGTCACGTTATTTAGCGCGCGATCTCGGCGCCGATAATATTCGCGTTAATTTAGTTGCCGCTGGCCCGATCCGAACTATGGCTGCCAAATCAATTCCAGGTTTTGCTGATTTTGAAAAGGTATGGAACGAACGGGCACCACTTGCATGGGATGTCACTGACCCAGTTCCGGCAGCCCAAGCCGTAGTTGCACTGTTATCGGATTGGTTTCCTAAAACTACGGCCGAAATCATTCACGTTGATGGCGGCGTCCACGCTATGGGCGCCTAGTTTTCCCCTGATTGAGCGGTAATTTCCAGTTTCGCCCCGTAACGGGTAACCTTTACCCCAGACCAGTGGCGTAACAGTCACTGCAAGAGGAGTTACCGCTCCCACCTTCATCGCCACTAGTGCGAGCTGGTTTGTCGGATAAGAGAAGTAATTCTCTTGCCCTTGCGGTTTTCTTTTGCAGCGCAGTCTCACCAAAGCGTTACGAACCGAAGGAGCACAAATCACAACTGAACCTCGCATCAACGATCGAATTCGCACACCTCAAATTCGTTTAATCGGTTACACCGGTGAACAAGTTGGAGTAGTCGATATCGATACTGCGCTCAAGATGGCCGATGAAGTTGGTCTCGACTTAGTCGAAATCGCACCAGAGGCCACTCCACCTGTTTGCAAGATCATGGACTTCGGAAAGTACAAGTACGAAGTTGCACAGAAGGCACGGGAAGCGCGTCAGAACCAGACCCACATCGTGGTGAAGGAAGTGCGTTTAACACCAAAGATTGAAAACCACGATTACGAAACAAAGCGTAATCAAGTGGAAAAATTTCTTAAGGGTGGCGACAAAGTTAAGGTGACGATGAAGTTCCGCGGCCGTGAACAAACGCGACCTGAATTGGGATACAAGATGTTGCAACGTCTTGCCGAAGATATTGCAGCAGTTGGTTTTGTTGAGTTCGCTCCTAAACAAGAGGGACGAAATATGACCATGGTTCTTGGTCCAACGAAGAAGAAGACCGAAGCAGTTGCCGAAGCAAAGGCAGCACGCAAAGCGAAAGCTGAAGCAGCTGCAGAGACTATGGATGGAGCATAAAAATGCCAAAGATGAAAACACACAGCGGCGCGAAGAAGACTTTTCGCGTTACCGGATCCGGAAAGATCATGCACGAGCGTGCGGGAAAGCGACATTTACTCGAGCGTAAATCTTCTCGTGTAACTCGTCGTCTATCGACCGAGTCAGCAGCAAAGCCAACTGTCGCAACAACAGCCAAGCGCATGCTTGGTTTGAAGTAAGGAGTCAGATAAATGAGAGTAAAACGCGGAGTCCACGCAGCTAAGAAGCGTCGTACAACTCTTGAACGTGCCAGCGGTTACCGCGGACAACGTTCACGTCTTTTCACAAAGGCGAAAGAGCAAGTTACGCACTCAATGGTTTATGCATTTAATGACCGTAAAGATAAGAAAGGCGATTTCCGTCGTCTATGGATCCAGCGCATCAACGCAGGTTGCCGCGAACATGGTCTGACGTATAACCGTTTCATCCAGGGCCTCAAGGCAGCTGGAGTTGAAGTTGATCGTCGCGTTCTGTCAGAGCTTGCAACAAATGATCCAGCAACATTTAAGACACTTGTTGATGTAGCTCGCAAGAGCTTAGTAGCAGCTTAGTTTCAGCGTAAGTAGTTCTAATGATTGAGAGCCTTAACTCGCCACATATCGCGCGAGTTAAGGCTCTTGTCAGTTCTAGAGGAGTCAAGGAGCGCAGAAACGCCGGTCAATTTGTCGCTGAAGGAATCCAGTGCGTGCGTGTAGCAGTGTCGGTCGGCACTGGTCCGAGGATCGAAACCTTGTACTTAACTGAAAAAGGCCGCAGCAAGGTTGAAGAGTTTGCAGATCTTTCCTCGATCAACACGGTGGATGTTTCCGATGAAGTCTTCAAGGAGATGTCAGAGACAATTTCGCCACAAGGTGTCTTAGCGGTTTGTAAAATTCCGCAACATTCATTTACCGACATTAAATTAAATGGTGCAAGAAAATTTATTTATCTTTCCGAAATTCAAGATCCCGGAAATGCTGGCACAATTTTACGATCAGCCGATGCATTCGGAATGGATGCCGTAATCACATCACCTGGCAGTGTCGATATGTATTCACCAAAAGTTGTACGCAGTACTGCTGGCTCTTTATGGCATATTCCAGTCTTTGAATCTATTGAATTAACTGAAATCACCGCCTTGGGAATTCATGGCTTTTCGTTAGGTGCAGCTGGTTCTAAAAAACTAGCCGAATTTAATACCACTGGCGACATCATTGCGATCTTTGGAAACGAAGCACGAGGGCTTAGTACTGCTCAGTCTTTCGATGCCATTGAGTTGATAAAAATTCCTATGCCCGGCAATGCCGAAAGCCTTAACTTGTCGGCGGCGGCATCGATTGTTATGTATCACCTCTCAAATATGCCGAGTTAAATAAGCAGTTCAAGATAGAGTTCTCCTTATGCGCGTTGAAGAGATTTCGGCTTGGGTAGAAGATGCCCGCAAGGCCCTCACCGCAGCGACCGATTTAGATTCTTTAAAATCTGCCCGTTTGGCGCACTCTGGAGATAAATCTCCGATCGCGCTGGCCTCCAGAGGATTGGGTGCAATGTCGCCCGATGAAAAAGCTTCCTTTGGAAAAGTGATCGGTGAAGCAAAGGCGGCTATCGCCCAAGTTCTAGCGGACGCGACCGCGGTATTAGAGGCCGAACGCGATCGAAAAGTTTTATTGGAAGAAGTTGTTGATATTACTTTGCCAGTAAACCGGGCACATCGCGGGGGATTACACCCAATCACTATTATTAAAAATGAAGTCTCTGATTTCTTTATCGAACAAGGATTTTCAGTTGAAGAAGGCCCTGAACTTGAATCGGGTTGGTTAAATTTTGATGCGCTCAACATCCCAGCAGATCACCCAGCGCGCACAATGCAGGATACATTTTTTATTGAACCGCTTGAATCTGGAATGGTGCTTCGAACTCACACATCTCCGGTGCAGATACGCACCATGTTGACGCAGCAACCTCCTATTTACGTCGTATGTCCAGGGCGAACTTTTCGTGCCGATGAATTAGATGCCACCCATAGTCCGGTATTTCATCAAGTCGAAGGTTTAGTCATTGATAAGGGCATCACTATGGCCCATCTCAAAGGCACACTCGATAATTTTGCCAGGCACATGTTTGGCCCAGACGTAACCACGCGTTTGCGTCCATCGTTTTTTCCATTCACCGAACCAAGTGCCGAAGTTGATATTTTCTTTAATAATCGCTGGATCGAATGGGGCGGTTGTGGAATGGTTAATCCAAAAGTCCTTGCCACGTGCGGTATCGATACTGATGTTTATAGTGGCTTTGCATTTGGAATGGGACTTGAGCGAACACTTATGGTTCGACATGGAATCACCGATATGCACGACATCGTTGAAGGCGATCTACGTTTTACTCGTCAATTTGGGTTGGGGTTGTAATGCGCGCACCTTTATCGTGGATCAAAGAGTTTGTAGAGATACCAATATCGGTAACTGCCCATGAAATCTCCGATGGATTAATCCGCGTGGGTTTTGAAGTAGAAGAGATCATTGAGCAAGGGGCAGGTTTATCGGGTCCGCTTAAATTTGCAAAGGTTTTAACGATCGAGGAGATAACTGAGTTCAAGAAACCAATTCGTTATGTTGGCCTTGATGTTGGAAACGGTGAAACTTCATACGTCATTTGTGGGGCGACAAATTTTGCGGTGGGTGACATCGTTGTAGCTGCTTTGCCAGGTGCAGTTTTACCAGGTGATTTCAAAATTGGTGCACGCGAAACCTACGGAAAAACATCTAACGGAATGATTTGTTCAGCACGCGAATTAGGAATTAGCGAGGATCATGCTGGAATTATGGTTTTCACGGAAAGCGAAGCAACTATTGGTGCGGATGCGATTGAAGCGCTCTCCATTAATGACATTATCTTTGATATCGCGGTAAACCCTGATCGTGGTTATGCGTTAAGCATTCGTGGAATTGCCCGAGAAGTCGCGGGATCACTCGGGTTAAAATTTACAGATCCAGTTGATGCACTCCGAAATCTTACTTTCCCAGAAACCGGAAAAGGTGTCACCGCAAAGATTGCCGACAAGTCAACGGCATCAGTTTTCTACCTTCGTACTTTAAGTAATTTCGATCCCAAAGCCACCACCCCAGTGTGGATGCGCCGACGAATCGAGGAAATGGGAATGCGCTCAATTTCGTTAGTAGTCGATGTAACAAATTATGTAATGCTTGAACTAGGCCAACCGTTGCACGCATTCGATAAGTCAAAGATTAAAGGCGGCCTCACCATCAAGCGTGCCGGCAAGGCTCAAAAATTTATCACTCTCGATGGGCAGGAGCGAACCTTGGATCCCGACGATTTAATGGTGTGCGATGACGCACAACCGCTTGCTCTAGCTGGAACCATGGGTGGGGCCTCATCTGAAATAACGGAAGCAACGACAGAGATTGCACTAGAGGCAGTTCGATTTGATCCAGTGTGTGTCGCAAAAAATTCGCGTCGTCATAAACTTTCATCTGAAGCCTCACGTCGCCTAGAGCGTAGTGTTGATCCATCGTTGGCCGAATTCGCATCGGCTCGATTTGTCCAACTTTTGACCGCACATAGTTCAGCGGTTCACGTTGCAACGGTTGTGGATGGCGAGCCGGTTTATGCACCAATAATCACTATTGACCCAGCCTTTGTTTCAAAGATACTTGGTTTTGATATCCCGGCAAAGAAAGTAGCCGAACTGCTTCGCATCATTGGCTGTGACGTTGATGAAAAAAACTTTGCTATCGATCCACCATCGTGGAGATCGGATCTATTGACCGCTTCTGACATAACCGAGGAAGTTGCCAGAATGATCGGCTACGACAAGATTCCGTCAATTTTGCCGCCGCGTCCATTGCACGCAACGTTAACGCCAAATCAAAAGCGCCGTCGAGGCGTTGCGACCATGTTAGCAAGTTGTGGTTTTGCAGAAGTTCAAACATTTCCATTTACTAATCAGGCAACGATCGATTCTATGGGATTTGTAGGCGAGCGGGCAGCGACATATAAAGTTGCAAACCCGATGTCGGAAGAGTTCCCACTCATGCGGGTTCATCTAGTTCCGGGTCTTATCGAAGTAGCAGCGCGCAATATCAGCCGGGGTGCAAAAGATTTCGCAATCTTTGAAATGGGTTCAATTTTTAGGAGTTCACAAAAACTTGTAGCTGCGATTTCACCTGACCTGGCAAAGCGTCCAGACCAGAAAACCATTTCAGATATCTTTGCTAGCGTGCCAGTTCAGGGTTATCACGTTGCTGGATTACTGGTTGGCAAGATTGAAAATGAAAATTGGCAAGGGAAAGCACGTGCATATAACTGGCAAGATGCAATCGCCTACGCCCAAGATATTTTGAATTTGTGTAATCTCGAGTGGAGCATCGCGCGCTCCGATCTTGCACCGTGGCATCCAGGACGTTGCGCCGAACTTATTGTCGACGGTAAAGCTGTTGCACATGCCGGCGAGCTGCACCCCCGAGTTATCGCCGCATATGGATTACCCGAACGCTCCGTTGCATTCGCGGTTGCACTCAGCGCACTGCCTCAGTCAGATCTAGTGCGTCCAACAACGGTTGGAACTATGCCAGCGGCCCTGCAAGATGTTGCACTTATTGTCGATGCAACAGTGAGCGCAGCTCAAGTAGAGAGTGCGCTGCGCGAGGGAGCCGGAGAGTTATTAGAGTCGATTACCCTCTTTGATCGTTACGACAAAATCGGCGACGGCAAAGTATCGCTGGCTTTTTCACTTGTTTTCCGTGCCCCTGATCGAACCTTAACGGGGGAAGAAGTTTCGGTAATGCGCGAGGCGGCCACAAACATGGCTGCTAGCAAGTGCGGAGCAATTCTCCGTACCGCATAATTATGCATATACTTGCATAATTATAGATTACCCTTTACCCTTAAGCCATGAAAACAGCGGTTATAGGTGCCAGTGGCTACGCCGGCGGAGAACTACTCAGGCTGCTGGCGATGCATCCTCGGTTTGAGGTAACAGTCGTAAGTGCTCATTCAAATGCGGGGGAGTTAGTCACAACTATCCACCCACAACTTCAAAGTTACAAAGGCCGAAGTTTTGTTACATCCGATTCGATAAACTTTTCAGATATCGATCTTGTTTTTATTGCACTTCCGCACGGTGAATCTGCGGCTCTGATCAAAACAATCCCAGATTCAGTCAAAGTAATTGATCTTGGGGCAGATTTTAGATTAGAAGATAGTACGCAGTGGGATAAATATTATGGTGGGCATCACGCAGGGGCTTGGGTTTATGGTTTACCAGAGCTCGCCGCCGGTCAACGCGCAGCGATTTCGCAAGAAAATCGGGTGGCAAACCCTGGTTGCTACGCCACAGCCATCACTTTAGGGATTGCCCCCGCCATCTCTTTAATCGATTCCTCAGATATCGTCGTTGTAGCCGCATCAGGAACGACTGGTGCTGGACGTAGCGCGAAAGTAAATTTAATCGCTAGCGAAATTATGGGATCACTGAGTTCATATAAGTTTGGTGGGATCCATCAACATACCCCTGAAATCGAACAAGCATTATCGGCGGTAGCGCAGAAGCCAACCAAGATCTCATTCACTCCGATTTTGGCGCCTATGCCCAGAGGAATTTTAGCGACGATTACGTCCCCTTTGATTACACCACTAGATACTCAATCCGCCCATGATCTTTTCGCAGAACACTATGCCAATGAATTTTTTGTTGATCTACTGCCGTTAGGACAAATGCCAAAAACAAGTTCTGTTGTCGGAAGTAATAAAATTGCAATCCAAGTGGCAGTCGATGAACACACCAACCGTTTGATCGTTTCAGTTGCGATTGATAATTTAGTAAAGGGTGCTGCTGGTCAGGCGATTCAAAATGCCAATTTAATTTGTGGTCTGGCCGAAAACAGTGGTTTAGCTTTTGATGGGGTAGGTGCATGAAACTCCCGCAGGGCTTTACTTCAGGATCAGTTGCGGCCGGGTTAAAATCTTCGGGTGATCTAGATCTAACGGTTATACAAAACAATGGGCCAAATTTTCAGGCGGCAGCGGTATTTACAAGCAACAAGGTTGTGGCAGCGCCAGTAATTTGGTCACGGCAAATAGCTAAGAGTGGAATAGCTCGCGCAGTGGTTTTGAATTCTGGCGGCGCCAATGCATGTACTGGCCCACAAGGCTTTATCGATACTCATGCTACGGCCGAACACGTGGCAGAGCTACTGCAAGTATCTTCCAGCGAGGTCTTTGTTTGCTCAACGGGCTTAATTGGTGAACTGCTACCGATGTCAAAAATAATTTCTGGGCTAGATTCAATCGCATCAAAGATGAGCATCCAAGGTCTGGAAGCAAGTGCCAGGGCGATCATGACAACGGACTCAGTACCAAAGATTGCAACTATTACTGAACACGGTGTTTACACCGCAGGTATCGCAAAGGGCGCTGGCATGTTGGCGCCAGCATTAGCCACAATGTTGTCAGTTGTAATGACCGATGGTCGCGTATCAAATAATGCGCAGCAGATATTTAAGCGCGTGACTGATCGCACGTACAACCGAATCGATTCCGATGGTTGCACTTCAACTAACGACACAGTAATTTTTATGGCATCGGGGGCAAGTAGCGTTGCAATAAGCGATGATCAGTTAGAGCAGATCTTGATGCAGGTATGTGGCGATCTAGCCGGACAATTAATTGCTGATGCCGAAGGTTCAACTAAGACCATTGAAATATCTGTGCAAGGTGCGGCATCTGAAGATGACGCGGTAGCTGTTGGTCGCGCATGTGCCCGAAATAATCTCTTGAAAGCGGCGATCTTCGGCAATGATCCAAACTGGGGACGTGTATTGGCAGCTGTTGGGACCGCCGATGCACACATGGATGCCTCGACTATTGATGTAAAGCTCAACCAGGTCCAAGTTTGTGTTAATAGCGCATCGGGAGCAGATAAGAAATTAGTTAATTTTTCAGATCGATTAGTAAAGATCGACATTGATCTTAAGGTAGGCGTATTTAGCGCAACGATCAAAACTAACGATTTATCTCATGATTATGTCCACGAGAACTCGGCATATTCAACGTGATCGTCGTTAAATTTGGTGGAAACGCTATGGCGGATGAAAATGGAAACTTTGCTCGTGCAATTGTTGCCGCCCTCTCTAAAGGTGAGAAAGTAGTAGTAGTTCACGGAGGTGGCCCACAAGTCGATGCTGAATTGGTTCGCCGGGATATTCCGACGAAATTTGTTGGTGGTTTTAGAGTAACAACTGCGGAGATTTTCAATGTAGTTGAGCAAGTTCTTGCTCGTGAAGTTGGGCCAAGAATTGCTGACCTTTTGCGCGATGCTGGAGTGAATGCACAGGCCATGTCGGCTCGGGATTTGCCGACATTAATTGCAACAACTAGAAAAAAGATTATTGACGGTACCGAAGTAGATTTGGGTTTAGTTGGTGAAGTGACTTCGGTTAATCCAGGTCAGTTGTTGGATTTGCTCGCAAAGGGAGTTGTGCCCGTTGTTGCACCCGTCTCATCAGCTGAAGATCTAGTGACGGGACTTAATGTCAATGGAGATTTTGCCGCCGCTGCTATTGCTTCGGCCTTAGAGGCAAGTTCACTAATCGTTATGACTAATGTCGCCGGTATTTATCGTAATTGGCCGGATCCGGACTCGCTAATCTCGAATATTTCAGCAAATGAACTTGAGCAGATTAAATCTTCTTTCTCTGAAGGGATGGCACCTAAGGTTCAGGCGGCCCTAGATGCAATTTCATACGGAGCTAAAGCTGTCCGAATCATCGATGGTACGGATCCAGAAAGTTTTGCCTTAGCGCTAGCAGGTCAAGGTGGAACGTTGGTGGTTGCATGAGTAATAAAAAATTTATTAATCGATGGAGTAAATCACTCCAAAATAACTATGGTTTGCCGTCTTTGGCATTAGTGAAAGGAAAAGGAATCCGTGTCACTGATGCCGACGGAACAGAGTATCTAGACTTCTTAGGCGGAATTGCAACAAATATTTTGGGTCACGCCCATCCAGCCATTGTGAAGGCCGTGACGCGGCAGATTTCAATTCTTGGACATGTTAGTAACTTCTATGTCCATCCCAACGGTGTTGAGTTAGCCGAAAAATTAGCGCAATTAACTGGCGATAAATCAGCAAAGGTTTTTTTCTGTCAGTCTGGTGCGGAAGCAAATGAAGCGGCCTTTAAACTCTCCCGTCGCACCGGTAGAAAAAATGTCGTTGCTGCAATCGGTGCCTTTCACGGACGAACTATGGGTGCGCTATCACTTACTGGTCAACCATCGAAGCGAGAACCATTTTTGCCATTGATTAAAGGCGTAAAGCATGTTCCTTATGGGGATATTTCGGCAATGCGCAAAGCAGTAACCAAGAAAACTGCCATGGTAATTATCGAACCGATTATGGGTGAGGCTGGAGTAGTTGTTCCATCTGATGATTACCTACAACAGCTTCGTGCAATCTGCGATGCCAAGGGTGCGCTACTTGTAATCGATGCAGTTCAAACAGGTGTCGGCCGAACCGGAGCTTGGTTTGGTTATGAATACTCGGGCATTACACCTGATGTGATCACGTTAGCTAAGGGGTTAGGAGGCGGATTGCCACTTGGAGCAATGATTGCAATCGGTAAAGCTGCCCAACTATTCCAAGCTGGAGATCATGGATCCACTTTCGGCGGAAATCCAGTTACTACAGCGGCAGCGCTAGCGACAATTGAGTTTATTGAAAAAAATAAGATATTAGAAAAAGTTGAAGGAAACGGAATGTTCTTAATTCAAGAACTTGCCCAAATTCCTGGAGTAAAAGAAGTACGCGGGGCTGGCCTACTGATCGGAATTGAACTTGAGCATAAAAAATCGGCAGATGTTGCACAAGCAATGCAGGCAGCTGGCGTCCTGGTCAATGCCCCAAACCCAACAACTATTCGTATTGCGCCGGCGTTAATAGTTACTGATGCGCAACTCAAAAAGTTTGTCTCAATCTTTAGAAAGGTGATGAGTGATGGCAAATAATGCTCAATCGGTTTCAGCGCGTCGGGCAAAGGCGATCTCGTTAATTGCATCAGGAATGGTTCATTCGCAATCTGATTTAGTTTTATTGTTAAAGAAGGCTGGTTACAAAGTTACTCAAGCCACTGCGAGTCGAGATTTAGAGGAGATCGGTGCAGTACGTGCTCGGGGTAAAAATGGGGAATCGATCTATCAAATTCGGGAAAGCTCCGACGATGCCATTGTTCGAAGTACTCCTGTGCCATCGAAACTAATCTTGTCAGTAGATCACAGCGCTAATTTGGCGGTAATTCACACACCACCGGGGGCGGCTCAATTTTTAGCAAGTTCACTCGATCACGCTGGCCTAACCGGAGTTATCGGCACAATCGCAGGCGACGACACGATTATTTTAGTTTCCAAGAAAGCAACGGGTGGAGCACATTTAGCGAAAGAATTACTCGCTTACGCGCAAGGTGATGGAAAGAGGAAGTAATGGCTCTCTGGGGCGGACGTTTTTCGCAAGGACCGCAAGATGACGTCTTTGCCCTTTCCAGAAGTGTGCACTTTGACTGGCGTTTAGCACCGTATGACTTGCGTTCCTCAATGGCACATGTCGCGATTTTACAAAAGAGCGGCCTCATCACGACTTCTGATGCAGCGGCTATTTCCGAGGCCTTAAAAGCCTTAGTCAAAGAAGTATCCAATGGAAGCTTTACGCCGATACCCAGCGATGAGGATGTACACAGCGCGCTAGAGCGTGGCTTAACTGAAAAACTTGGCCCAATCGGTGGGGCGCTACGGGCCGGACGTTCTAGAAATGATCAAGTCACAACCGATCTTCGACTCTTTGCAATTGATCACATGCTGGAGATCGCAACGCTCATTACAAATCTGCAAAGTGCAATTTTAGAAAAGTCAGCCGAATATGTAAATGATCCGGCGCCAGGCTTTACTCATATTCAACATGCCCAACCAGTTTCTTTCGGTCATGAACTAGCAAAACATGCACATGCCTTTGCCCGCGATTTAGATCGGATCGATGATTGGCTTACTCGCAGTTCAGTAAGTTCTTTAGGTGCGGGTGCATTAGCCGGTTCATCGTTAGCGCTAGAGCCCGCCTTTACAGCGGCAAACTTAGGTTTCGCAAAAACTTTTGCAAATAGTATCGATGCAGTTAGTGATCGTGATTATGTAGCCGAGGCCTTATTTATCTGCGCAATGGTCGGATCACACCTATCTCGCATCGGTGAAGAGTGGACGTTATGGGCTTCTCAAGAATTTGCGTGGGCAAAAGTGGCAGATCAGTACTCAACGGGATCATCGATTATGCCGCAAAAGAAAAACCCGGACATGGCCGAACTTGCACGAGGTAAATCTGCCCGGCTGATTGGAAACTTAGTATCTGTCTTAACAATGTTGAAAGGTTTACCTTTTGCCTACAACCGTGATCTACAAGAAGACAAAGAGCCACTCTTTGATAGCTTAGATACTTTGTTCTTAGTGCTACCAGCAGTTACAGGAATGATTGCAACTACGGATTTTGATCGTGAAAAAATGGCGCTTGCTGCGCCAACTGGTTTTTCATTAGCAACTGAAATCGCTGACTATCTTGCTAAGAAAAATATTCCATTTGCCCTTGCACACGAGGCAGCAGGAAGCTGCGTTGCGCTCTGCGAGTCAACGGGTAGACAACTTCATCAATTAACCGATGCGGAATTTCTACACATACATCCCGATCTCGATGGGGGAGTACGCGAAGTTCTCACGGTTCACGGCGCACTCAATTCGCGGACAACGTCGGGCGGCACTGCACCGGCGCTAGTTACAGTCCAAATTACAGATGCCTTACTTGCCAATACGAAAACCCAACAAGAAATAGCCAGCAAGCACAAGGCTTTTTCAGAGATGATGAGCGCATGAATCTAATTGAAGATCTACGTTGGCGGGGCTTATTGGCGCAATCAACTGATGAGGCAGCACTTCTTGAAGCGCTAAAAAAACCAACAACTTTGTATGTGGGCTTTGATCCAACTGCACCTTCTTTACATGCCGGAAACCTAGTTGTGCTCTTAGTTCTTCGCCGCTTTCAATTAGCCGGACACAATCCCATCGCACTTGTCGGTGGTGCTACTGGATTAGTTGGTGATCCCAGCGGCAAAAGTGAAGAGCGATCACTGAATAGCTCTGAGATCGTAGAAGGTTGGGTTAATCGAATCAGATTGCAAGTATCTGCATTTTTGGATTTCAATGCGCCAAAAAATCCAGCTCAAGTTGTAAATAACCTAGATTGGACAGCGCCCCTTAGCGCAATTGAATTTCTTCGTGACATTGGAAAACATTTCAGCGTTAATCAAATGCTGTCAAAGGATTCAGTCTCGGCCCGTCTGGAAGCAGGCGGAATTTCCTACACTGAGTTTTCTTACCAAGTTTTACAGTCTTACGATTTCCTTGAACTCTTTCGTCGTAATGGCTGCACGCTTCAAGTTGGTGGCTCCGATCAATGGGGAAATATTGTTGCCGGCTTAGATCTAATTCGTAGAGTCGAACAGGGAAGTGCTCATGCACTTACTGTTCCACTATTGATGAAAGCCGATGGCACAAAGTTTGGCAAAACAGCTGGCGGTTCAGTGTGGCTTGATCCGGAAATGACTTCACCTTATGCGTTCTTCCAATTCTGGTTGAATTCGGATGACAAAGATGTGATCAACTTTTTAAAAGTCTTTTCATTTAAAACTCATGAAGAGATAACGGAATTGGAAAAAACACATATTGAAAATCCAGGTTTACGTGAAGCACATCGCGCATTAGCTCGTGAATTAACGGCACTCGTTCATACCGAAGAGACAACACAACGTGTTGAAGCAGCGGCCCGCGCACTATTTGGTCAGGGCGAACTCCGTGAATTAGATGAAGTGACACTTTCATCTGCTCTAGCTGAACTTCCGCGCACATCTATCTCTTCTAAAGAAGAGATTCCGACGTGGGTCGATCTCCTAGCAGCAACTGGTGTCGTTGATTCGAAATCTGCCGCGCGTCGCATCGTTAAAGAAGGTGGCGCATATCTCAACAATGAAAAGATTTCGGGTGAAGATTTCAGACCTACAAAATTCGACTTTTTATTCGGTAAATATGCGGTTTTACGAAAAGGAAAGCGTGATCTAGCTGCCGTCGAACTTCTGTAGTTGCAATGGTTCTTCGGTAAATTTCTCCTAAAAACCTAGCCGGCGTGGATAATTTGCCTTTCTCGAATTAAATTTGCAGTGGGAAATTCCCGGTATGGCCGATTTGACCAGTCCGAGACCCGTATGTATAGTTACGCTCCTTGCTGGGAACGGACGATTTAGGCCGGACAGTAGGCGAAGATGATCAAGTAATTGAGCATCAGCCAGATCTAGTAACTCATTTAGGCCGGTTTGACCGCGCCTGCGTGCATGCACTAAGTTTGGTGATCTGCCCTGAAAAGTAGGAGAAATTCTACAAAGCAGTGCGCATCCGTACCTTGAGAACTCAACAGCGTGCCATAAGTCAATGCCAATAGTGGCTTAATTCGTCATGCTTTAAATAGCGTGAAACCCGTGTTTTCACTGGTTTTTGATTGATTAATAACCACGGCAAATATATAAATACCTCAATGAGGTATAGCCCTTAAAAGCTATACCCGTTGATTTCCTTTGGTATATAAATGACAAATTAAACGACAGTTTGTTTGTCTGATCGCCAAGATGAAAACTTTCTATGGAGAGTTTGATCCTGGCTCAGGACGAACGCTGGCGGCGTGCTTAACACATGCAAGTCGAGCGATGAAACACCTTCGGGTGTGAATTAGCGGCGAACGGGTGAGGAACACGTGAGAAATCTGCCTTCAACACTGGGATAACTCCGGGAAACCGGGGCTAATACCGGATATGAGATCTACAGGCATCTGTGGATCTGGAAAGTTTTTCGGTTGAAGATGATCTCGCGGCCTATCAGCTTGTTGGTGAGGTAATGGCTCACCAAGGCGACGACGGGTAGCCGGCCTGAGAGGGCGACCGGCCACACTGGGACTGAGACACGGCCCAGACTCCTACGGGAGGCAGCAGTGGGGAATATTGGGCAATGGAGGAAACTCTGACCCAGCGACGCCGCGTGCGGGATGAAGGCCTTCGGGTTGTAAACCGCTTTCAGCAGGGAAGAAGCGAAAGTGACGGTACCTGCAGAAGAAGCACCGGCTAACTATGTGCCAGCAGCCGCGGTAATACATAGGGTGCAAGCGTTGTCCGGAATTATTGGGCGTAAAGAGCTCGTAGGTGGTTCGTCACGTCGGATGTGAAAATCTGGGGCTTAACCCCAGACCTGCATTCGATACGGGCGAGCTTGAGTATGGTAGGGGAGTCTGGAATTCCTGGTGTAGCGGTGGAATGCGCAGATATCAGGAGGAACACCAATGGCGAAGGCAGGACTCTGGGCCATTACTGACACTGAGGAGCGAAAGCGTGGGGAGCGAACAGGATTAGATACCCTGGTAGTCCACGCCGTAAACGGTGGGCACTAGTTGTGGGGACCTTCCACGGTCTCTGCGACGCAGCTAACGCATTAAGTGCCCCGCCTGGGGAGTACGATCGCAAGATTAAAACTCAAAGGAATTGACGGGGCCCCGCACAAGCAGCGGAGCATGCGGCTTAATTCGACGCAACGCGAAGAACCTTACCAAGGCTTGACATATACAGGAATATGGCAGAGATGTCATAGCCGCAAGGTCTGTATACAGGTGGTGCATGGTTGTCGTCAGCTCGTGTCGTGAGATGTTGGGTTAAGTCCCGCAACGAGCGCAACCCTCGTTCTGTGTTGCCAGCATTTAGTTGGGGACTCACAGGAGACTGCCGGGGTTAACTCGGAGGAAGGTGGGGATGACGTCAAATCATCATGCCCCTTATGTCTTGGGCTGCACGCATGCTACAATGGCTGGTACAAACGGCTGCGATACCGCAAGGTGGAGCGAATCCGATAAAGCCAGTCTCAGTTCGGATTGGGGTCTGCAACTCGACCCCATGAAGTCGGAGTTGCTAGTAATCGTAGATCAGCAACGCTACGGTGAATACGTTCCCGGGGCTTGTACACACCGCCCGTCACGTCACGAAAGTCGGTAACACCCGAAGTCAGTGGCCCAACCGCAAGGAGGGAGCTGCCGAAGGTGGGATCGGTGATTGGGACGAAGTCGTAACAAGGTAGCCGTACCGGAAGGTGCGGCTGGATCACCTCCTTTCTAAGGAGCAATCAACTCACTCAGACAAGGTTCTGGGATTAAAGTAGTTGAGCTCATAAGTGGAGCATTGACTTTTGTTTATTATTCACAATATCTGTTAGTACAACCCGCTTGCGGGAGTGGAAAATCAGCTCTATTGGAAAATTTACTCGGCACGTTGTTGGGTCCTGAGGGGACGGCTAAGGCCAAACCTCTGGGCTTAATAAAGCGAAGAAACCATTCGATTCTGTTAAGGGGTTTAACTCTCTTAAGAATTAATCGAGTAGGTCTTCAAGGCTTTATTGAGTACCGCCCGTATTTTGAGAACTACACAGTGGACGCGAGCATCTTTGTGGTCAAATTATTAAGCGCACATGGCGGATGCCTTGGCATCAGAAGCCGATGAAGGACGTAGTAGGCTGCGATAAGCCTCGGGGAGCTGTCAAACGAGCTTTGATCCGAGGATTTCCGAATGGGGAAACCCAGCTGGAGTAATGTCCAGTTATTTCTACCTGAATATATAGGGTAGATAAAGGGAACGTGGGGAAGTGAAACATCTCAGTACCCACAGGAAGAGAAAACAACCGTGATTCCGTTAGTAGTGGCGAGCGAACGCGGAAGAGGCCAAACCAATACTGTGCCAAGCCGGCAGGCGTTGCAGTGTTGGGGTTGTGGGACCAGTTAGAAGCGACTGCCGTTGCTTCAAAGAGTCAGAAATTAATCGTGTAGGTGAATGGCGTGGGAAAGCCAGACACAGAGGGTGAGATCCCCGTAGCCGAAACACTTTTAACTCTTTATTGGTATCCCAAGTAATACCGGACTCGAGGAATCCGGTATGAATCTGGCGGGACCACCCGCTAAGCCTAAATACTCTCTGATGACCGATAGCGGACTAGTACCGTGAGGGAAAGGTGAAAAGAACCCCGAAAGGGGAGTGAAATAGAATCTGAAACCGTGTGCGTACAAGCCGTTGGAGCTACCTTGAGTAGTGACAGCGTGCCTTTTGAAGAATGAGTCTACGAGTTAGTGTCATGTAGCGAGGTTAACCCGTCGAGGGGAAGCCGTAGCGAAAGCGAGTCTGAATAGGGCGAATGAGTTGCATGATCTAGACCCGAAGCGAGGTGATCTACGCATGGCCAGGTTGAAGCGCGGGTAAGACCGCGTGGAGGACCGAACCCACTAATGTTGAAAAATTAGGGGATGAGCTGTGTGTAGGGGTGAAAGGCCAATCAAACTTCGTGATAGCTGGTTCTCTCCGAAATGCATTTAGGTGCAGCGTCACGTGTTTCTTACCGGAGGTAGAGCTACTGGATGGTCGAGGGGGCCTACAAGCTTACCAACATCAGCCAAACTCCGAATGCCGGTAAGTGAGAGCGTGGCAGTGAGACTGTGGGGGATAAGCTTCATAGTCGAGAGGGAAACAACCCAGAATAGCAACTAAGGTCCCAAAGCCTGTGCTAAGTGGAAAAGGATGTGGAGTCGCATAGACAACCAGGATGTTGGCTTAGAAGCAGCCACCATTAAAAGAGTGCGTAATAGCTCACTGGTCAAGTGATTCCGCGCCGACAATGTAACGGGGCTCAAGCACAGCACCGAAGTTCTATCATTCATACACTATCCCGGTCGCAAGATCCAGGAGTATGGATGGGTAGGAGAGCGTTGTGTGGCTGGTGAAGCGGCGGAGGAATCCAGCCGTGGAAGCCACACAAGTGAGAATGTAGACATGAGTAGCGAGAGAAGTGTGAGAAACATTTCCGCCGAAAGACCAAGGGTTCCTGGGCCAGGCTAATCCGCCCAGGGTAAGTCGGGACCTAAGGCGAGGCCGTCAGGCGTAGTCGATGGACAACTGGTTGATATTCCAGTACCCGCTTTATTTCGCCCATAGCGAATCCGCTAATGCTAAGAATCTGAATGTCAGCTGGCTTTTGTCGGCTGATTGGATGGTTTGAACCGGTGCGGTAGTAGTTAAGCAATGGTGTGACACAGGAAGGTAGTCCAACCCGGGCGATGGTTGTCCCGGGGTAAGGTGGTAGGGAGAGTTATAGGCAAATCCGTAACTCACATATCCTGAGAACTGATGCCGAGCCGTAAGGCGAAGTGGATGATCCTATGCTGTCAAGAAAAGCATCTAGCGAGAAATATTGCGGCCCGTACCCGAAACCGACACAGGTGGTCAGGTAGAGAATACCAAGGCGATCGAGAGAATCATGGATAAGGAACTCGGCAAAATGCCCCCGTAACTTCGGGAGAAGGGGGGCCCTTCGACGTGTAGGAGTTTACCTCCGAAGCGTTGGAAGGCCGCAGAGACCAGGCTCAAGCGACTGTTTACCAAAAACACAGGTCCGTGCGAAGTAGCAATACGATGTATACGGACTGACGCCTGCCCGGTGCTGGAAGGTTAAGGGG